>Ga0114931_10000025_pt1 | contig 140948 bp, 122 predicted proteins | sample 2SBtaG_FD_89579 | JGI IMG/M metagenome (GOLD analysis project Ga0114931, IMG submission 89579) | Deep subsurface microbial communities from Kolumbo volcano to uncover new lineages of life (NeLLi) - 2SBTROV14_V59a metaG | ecosystem: Environmental > Aquatic > Marine > Volcanic | place: Kolumbo...
CGCCTGAAAGCCCTGAATTGACCGAAAAAACGGTTCATTCAGGCGTAAATACACGCTTTTTTATAATCGTTTGATCGAGGGACGTGCAGTGAAACAAAAAAACGTCAATTGTTCAGACCTTCCCTAAATATGTTGCCGGAAATCTCATACTTAAAAGGCTTGCCAGTCTTTGTCTCGAATTCCTCGCCTGTGAGGGATTTGATGCGAGCCCAAGCTGAGTTGATATTTGCTTTCATGTCCTTACCTCTTTGCTGTGTTCTCCATTAAGCGCTTCGATCTTCGCGTCCGCGGTTACGAAAAAAAACTGAACATCGCCAACAAGTGTCCCGTATCGCTTTAGCCACTCTTCCGGCACGCGACGATCATTCCCAAACACAAGAAATCGTTCTCGAGCCGCGGTTTTCTCAAGCAACCACACATATTCAGCAATCGTGGAGAATTTGGCAGGCGGAAGGGAGTGGCCCTTAACCATGGTGTAGTACTTAGCATCACCAACAACGCCTCCATCCTCACTGACCAGGTCAAAGGTCTTTGGCACGCCATCTATTTTGCTTGGTTCAAGCTGCACTCCAAAATGATCTGAAAATAATTGTCTTGCCAGATCTTCAAAAGCAGATGGCGTTAGAGATTTTTTTCTAGACTGATATATCAGTTCAGGCTCAGCCAAATAATAGTGTTTGGTCTTCCCCTCTTTCTCAGACCTCAGTATCCCCCTGCGTTCAAGCAATGAGGTTTCCTGATAGATGTGATTTGGTGAACGATCCAAAGCTACTGCGATATCTTGATTTGTGACAGACTCAGGTGACCTTTCCTGCATGAATCTGAGCAGTTTTTGTTGCACAGTTTGACCTTTCTTTTCATCTGGGGAGGTCCTCTTAGGTTCTATCTTCCGTGGATGCCCAACTCGCAAAAAGGTCAAGGACTCAGAGGCCAGATCAACATTGCTCGTCTTCCACCCGGCATCAGCCCAGGCAAGCGCATGAGAATGTCCGGAATTCTGGTTCTGATTTCCCCACCACGGGCGATGCTTTCTGGCGCTGTTCGGCAGCGGGAATCCGAGAACTGACTCCACATCCTTAAATGTCACCGACCAGGAATCGTCTGCTAGGTTAAGCAAATAATCATGTAATGCTGCATACTTAGACATAATTAGCCCTAACTAACTATTAAGGACTATTATTCTAATGCTATTTTAGGGATTTGCAAGGCTTAACGATCAGGCTGAATTTCACTCGCTCAGTCGCTCCAAGGCCCGCCCGCCTGCTCAAGGTCTCGCCAGTACTTGGTTCGAGCAACTGCAAAGTGGACAAGCCCATTCAATCCGTGAAATCGCCGAGCGCGAAAATCTCTCTGCATCCTATGTGATGAAGTACCTTCGCTTGGCGTTCCTGGCGCCCGACATCGTCGAGGCCATTCTGCAAGGCCTCCAGCCATCAGGCACCAGCGTCAGAAAACTAATCAATGGAAAACAGCTACCTTCAAGCTGGATCGAACAGCGCCAGCTGTTAAATTTTCCATCTCTCTGAAAGCCGCTCACCAAAACGACCCATCAGAGACAGGCCGACATAGTCGTCTATGACCGTCTCTGAACGACGTCTCCCGAGCGGGTTTCGTCCTACCAGATACAGCAAAGCCCCGGCAATTCGGGGCTTCGCGTGAGTACTCCCGCGAACTTCGATCTGTACGTTCGCAGGGGCAGACTACTTGGCGGAGAGAGAGGGATTCGAACCCTCGAAGGGCTTTTAACCCTTACTCCCTTAGCAGGGGAGCGCTTTCGACCACTCAGCCATCTCTCCGTCTGTTTCGATTTGCCCGAACCCGGGCGCGCATACCTTACATGATTTCTGCCGTACGCTAAATGGCAGGCGCGACAGAATTCGCCGGGAATGCCTCGTGCAGGTTACTTGCCGCCGGCTTCGACCACCTTGGCGTGGCCGGGGGCCGGTTCTTCGCGCTCGGCGCAAATGCGTTCGTAGATTTCTTCGCGGTGGACGGTAATTTCCTTCGGCGCCTTGACGCCCAGCCGCACCTGGTTGCCCTTGACACCCAGTACCGTTACGTCGACGTTATCGCCGATGACGACGGTTTCCCCGACTCTTCTGGTCAAAATCAACATTGGCTCAAGCCCCCCGACTTATTCTTGTTTTCAACCATCCGCCCCTGCCTGCGCGCAGGATTGGGCTGTTTGCGAATTTCCGACTTCCCTGTACGCCGCTTCGCTCAACGCCGGGCAGGCATGCCAGGCGATGGCAAATCATCGTTACAGGGGATTGCGTCGGTTGCCGGGGTATCGCCGGTTTTGTCCGGCTTGCTGATCCCTAGCATTGTTTATTATGAGCAGCTACTCCTAAGCCACTGTTTAGACAGTCATTCTAACCCGATCTTTCACGCAAATACCAGCCCTCAACCGAGCTGCTGCTCAATCCAGCCGGGGACCGAGGCCAGCGCCTCGTCGAGTGCCGCCACGTCACTGCCGCCGGCCTGCGCGAAATCCGGCCGGCCGCCGCCTTTTCCGCCGACCTGGCGCGCAACGGCATTCACCAGTTCGCCGGCCTTGATCCGGTCCATGACATCTTTTGTCACACCTGCAGCCAGGCGAACCTTGCCGTCCCCGGTGGCCGAACCGAGTACGACGATCGCCGTCCCCAGCTTGTCTTTCATTCGGTCGACGGCTTCGCGCAGCACTTTCGGACCGACCCCGTCATCGAGACGATTCACCAGGACCCGCACGCCGGCAATCTCGGTCGCCTCCTCGGCCGGATCCCGGCCCGCACCGTCGGCCAGCCGCGCCATCAACTGATCGTTTTCCCGTTCGAGCGTCCGGCTGCGGTCCAGCAGCTGTTGCACCTTTGCCTCGAGTTCCGTGCTGCCAACCTTCAACAAGGCGGCCACATCGTCGAGTACGCGTTCGACATCGGCCACATGCGCAGTCGCCGAGGCGCCGGTGACCGCCTCGATGCGCCGCACGCCCGAGGCAATGCCGGTTTCGGCAATAATCTTGAACAGGCCGATATCACCGGCGCGCGTCACGTGCGTGCCGCCGCACAACTCGGTCGAAAAATCGCCGATGCGCAAGACCCGAACCTCGTCTGCATACTTCTCGCCAAATAACGCCATGGCGCCGGCTTCGAGCGCTTCGTCATATGACATCAGCGTGGTCGTCACGGCAGCATTGTCACGGATCCGGTCATTGACGAGCGATTCGACCTGCCTGAGTTGTTGCGCGGTCATCGCTTCGTAATGCGAGAAATCGAACCGCAGCCGGTCGGATGTAACCAGTGAGCCCTTCTGACTGACGTGCGTACCGAGGATTTCGCGTAACGCGGCATGCAGCAGGTGCGTGGCCGAATGGTTCAGCATGGTGGCGACGCGCGCGTGTTCATCGACCCGGGCCTGAACGACGGTACCGGAGGTAAGACGACCCGCCTCGACCGAACCGATATGCAAGTGAGCCGCGCCGCTTTTCTGCGTATCGGTCACGCGAAACAAAAAACTGTCGGGTCCCGACACGACCCCCCGGTCGCCGACCTGACCGCCGCTCTCTGCATAAAAGGGCGTTCGATCGAGCACCAGAACGGCCGATGCACCGGTTTCAATCTGCTCGACGGGTTGGCCGTCCTGGAAGATGGCGATGACGCGGCCGGAATCGCAGCACTTTTCGTAACCGGTAAATATTGACTGCAGGTCGGTTTTAAAACCTGGATCCCGGGCGATGTTGAACCGTTGTGCCGCGCGCGCGCGATCCTTCTGCGCCTGCATCGCCGCATCGAAACCGGCACGATCGATGTCGTTCCCCCGGGCCCGGGCGACGTCGGCCGTCAGGTCCACCGGGAATCCGTAGGTGTCGTACAGTTTGAAGATCACATCGCCGCCGAGCATTCCGTCACCGACCTCGTCCAGGGACGCCTCAAGCAGACCCATGCCGTGGCTGAGCGTCTCGGCGAAGCGTTCCTCCTCGTGCAACAACACCTTCTCGACATGGCCGCGCGCCGCGGCGAGCTCCGGGTAGGCTTCGCCCATCTCCCGGTCGAGCGAAGCGACCAGCTTGTGAAAAAACGGCTCGGTCACGCCGAGTTCGTAACCGTGTCGCAATGCGCGGCGAATGATCCGGCGCAACACGTAACCGCGCCCCTCGTTCCCCGGCAGCACGCCGTCGACGATCAGAAACGCGCAGGCGCGAATATGATCGGCGATGACCCGCAACGAACCAGACGCGACGTCGGCCGTGCCGGTGATCGTCGCCGCGTCATGAATCAGGCTGGCGAACAGGTCGATCTCGTAATTGCTGTGCACGCCCTGCATCACCGCGGCGAGGCGCTCGAGCCCTATGCCCGTATCCACGGACGGCTTGGGTAACGGGCTCAGTGTGCCGCCGGCGTCGCGATCGAACTGCATGAAGACGAGATTCCAGATCTCGACATACCGGTCGCCTTCTTCATCGGGCGAACCGGGCGGACCGCCCGGCACGTCCGGGCCGTGATCATAAAAAATTTCGGAACACGGGCCGCACGGGCCCGTATCGCCCATCGACCAGAAATTATCCTTCTCGCCGAGCCGGCCGAAGCGCGCCGGGTCGATACCGATTTCTTTGAGCCAGATATCGGCCGCCTCGTCATCGTCCCGGTACACCGTTACCCAGAGCAACTCGGGTGAAATCCCGAGCTCTTGCGTGATGAATGTCCAGGCATATTGAATCGCTTCACGCTTGAAGTAATCACCGAAACTGAAATTGCCGAGCATTTCGAAAAACGTATGGTGGCGCGCCGTGTAACCGACGTTTTCCAGATCATTGTGCTTGCCGCCGGCACGCACGCAGCGCTGGGAACTGGCCGCACGCACGTAATCGCGCCGCTCGTTGCCGAGGAAGACGTCCTTGAACTGGACCATGCCGGCGTTCGTGAACAACAGCGTCGGATCATTGCCGGGCACAAGCGATGCACTCGGCACGATCCGGTGATCCTGCGCGGCGAAATAATCGAGGAACAGGCTTCTTAATTCCGAGGTATTCATGCTTGTCTGGTTCCACCCGATTGCGTTACGTGCCAGGCGCATCCATGTCATCGTCGCCCGCCTGTGCGGCTCCAATGGCCGCCCTGATCTGTTCGCCCGAAAATCCGCGATACTGCAGGAACCGGCTTTGCCGCGCCCGCTCGCGATACCCGTCCGATGGCGCCGGGCCGAACTTCCTGTCCCGAACACTGCGCGCCAGTTGCGTCCAGTCGACGGTCGCCTGTTCGAGGTGCAGGACAATCAGCTCATCGGCCACACCACGCTGTTTGAGTTCGCCACGAATTCTGACCGGTCCCTGCCCTTTGCGTACGCGTGAGGCGACAAAAGCCGCCGCGAACCGATCATCGCTGACCAGGCCGTCGTGCACCAGCACGTCGATCGCCTGATCGATCGCATCGGCGGCGAAGTCCCGTGCGAGGAGCTTGGCGCGTAATTCGGCAACCGAATGTTCGCGCCGCGCCAGCAGGTCCAGCGCCTTATTGCGTGGTGACAGACCGGATTTCTGGTCGCCGGTGCACACTAGCGGATAAATGGTGGCAAACTCCGGAACCGGCTCTGACACCAGCGGCGGCCCGGCATCATATTTCCCGTCAAGCCCGCTTGGCGATCGATTCGACTTCCGGTTCCTCTGACACCACGGCGGCATTCCCGGCCTCGTCTTCCTGCGACTTCGGCAATAGCTGTTCGCGAACCTTCGTTTCGATCTCCCGGGAGATCCCGGGGTTGTCTTTCAGGTATTCGCGCACATTTTCCTTACCCTGGCCGATACGGTCATCGCCATAGCTGTACCAAGACCCGGATTTGTTGATCAAACCCTGCCTGACGCCAAGGTCGATGAGCTCGCCCTCGTGCGAAACACCGAGCCCGTACAGGATTTCGAACTCGACCGTCCTGAACGGCGGCGAGACCTTGTTCTTGACAACCTTGATCCGGGTCTGGTTGCCGATGATCTCGTCACCTTTCTTGATCGCGCCGATGCGACGAATATCCAGACGTATCGACGAATAAAACTTCAGCGCGTTTCCGCCCGTCGTCGTCTCCGGATTGCCGAACATGACGCCGATCTTCATGCGAATCTGGTTAATGAACACCACGATCGTATTCGACCGCTTGATGTTGGCCGTCAGCTTGCGCAGCGCCTGCGACATCAGGCGTGCCTGCAGGCCAACGTGATGATCGCCCATCTCACCCTCGATCTCGGCCTTGGGCGTCAGCGCTGCAACCGAATCGATGACGACGATATCGACGGCGCCGGAACGCACGAGCAGATCGGTGATTTCGAGCGCCTGTTCACCCGTGTCGGGCTGGGAAACCAGCAGGTCATCGACATTGACACCGATATTCTCGGCATAAATCGGGTCGAGCGCATGTTCGGCGTCGACGAATGCGGCGGTGCCCCCGGCCTTCTGGCATTCGGCAATCGCCTGCAGCATCATCGTGGTCTTGCCCGATGATTCCGGACCGTAGATCTCTACGACGCGCCCCTTCGGCAAACCGCCGACACCGAGCGCGATGTCCAGGCCGAGCGACCCCGACGAAATGACCTCGATATCGCGCCGCGGCCCGGCGTCGCCCAGACGCATGACCGAGCCCTTGCCGAATTGCTTCTCAATCTGGCTTAACGCGGCAGCCAATGCCTTCTTTCTGTTGTCGTCCATGGATGATCTTCTTGCGTAAAAGTTAAGGAAAAGACAGGAATGATGCTGAGCCGATTATTCCACAGATCCGATGGCGTGACAGCCTCGACTAAGCGATAGATTAGTCCTGTTTAGGGTCATGACGTGAGCCAGCGCAAAACGGGGCCGAAGCCGGCGAATCCGCAGAGGGCGACGCGATCGGAAACCGGCGCCTGACCTCGTAGACCGACCCGCCCGATGCGGCAACCGTCTCGACGAGAGCGAACCCGCGCACCGGCCAGGACACCGGAACCGGTGGTTCGAGCTCGGGTAACGTGCGGACTTTGCGGGCCAGCGTGACATGCGGCTTGAATGCGCGCCGATCGCAGGGCAGGCCGAGCGCATCGAGCCGGGCGCGAATCTGCGCGACCAGCGCGGTCAGCCCGGGAGGACACCGGCGCGGACCCAGCCACAGGATGCGCGGCCCGCGCCAGTGCCCGAAATGGTCCAGAACCAGCTCGAATTCAGGCAACGCGATCGGCGCAAAGGCCTCGAACCGGTCCATCTGCCGCACCGGCACGGCACCGAGAAACGCCAGCGTCAGGTGAAGATGTCCGGCCGGAACGGCACGGCCGCCGCCGGCGCGTAACGCAGCCCGGCTGGTGGCAACCAGCGCCGCACGCGTCCGGTCAGTCGGCCACAGCGCCAGGAACAGTCTTCGGCTCATGCCCGGATCATGCCAGAGTCGCCCCGGAACGGCCCCGGCATCATCCGTCGGACAGTTGCCGTAAAATTCCGAGCAGCGCCGCGACGACCGTCTGGCGCCGGATCGCGTCACGGTCGCCGGAAAAGCATTCGTGGTGACTGGCGGCCCGCATGTCCGGGCCGTCCCAGGCCAGCCAGACCGTACCGACCGGTTTGTCGGACGTGCCACCGTCCGGGCCGGCAATACCGGTCACGGCAACCGAGATATCCGCGCCGCTGACCGCATGCACGGCTGCGGCCATGCCGGTGGCGACCTCCCCGCTGACCGCACCGTGCACGGCCAGCAGGTCCGGATCCAGTGCGAGCAACATTTCTTTCGCCTCGTTGCTGTAGGCGACGACGCCATAGCCAAACCAGGCCGAACTGCCGGGCAAATCCGTCAGGGACTTTGCAATCCAGCCGCCGGTACACGATTCGGCCGTTGCCAGCCGCGCCTCGCGCGCCGTCAACAACTGCGCAACCCGCTCGACCAGGCGCGCAATTCTTTCATCAGACCCGTCCATCTCTCCCCCTGAGCTCAACTTACCGCTGCAATCACTCACCGTCTCGAGTTCGCGCCCGAGTATCAACCCAGACTGTGACCATACACCGCGAGATTCCCGTCGACCATGGCCTCGACGCCAAATTCCCTGCAGACCCAGGCGGGCCCGGCCGTGGCCAGGCGCGCCCGCAGCCCTTCGTCATCGATCAATCGGCCGATCGCCGCTGCCAATGCCGGTATATCGCCCGGTGCGACGAGCAGACCCGTCCTGCCGTCGGCGACGGCTTCGACCAGACCGCCGGCGCGAAAGCCCACAACAGGGACACCCGCAGCCTGCGCCTCGAGCACGCCGATGACGAGCCATTCGCGCAGGGCCGGATGCACGACTAGCCAGCGCATCAGCAACAAAACCTGCAAGACACCATGGTCAGCGCCTCCGACAGACTGGCGACCGACGGCCGGACCGGTACAGTGATGCACCCCATTGATTGGACAGTCAGAATGGATCTCGATTTCGTTGAATCGCCCGGAGTTTGAACCGGGAATTCCGGGATTCGTCGTCGATGACGATTCAAGAGGGCCCGCGCTTCTGTTGCCGGCTCCGCAAAGCGACGAGTAAGTGCAAGGCGGCCGTCTGAACCGCGGGGCGTTGGAGCCTTGACCCGGTTCGGGAATCACAGCTCGGGTGCGGAGAGTAGGGTGGTCGATGAGAGGGTGGTCGATGGAACATGCCGCATCGGTCAAGCGGTCTTCGTGCCAGACCCATTCTTCGAACCACCTTTGATCGCAAAAAGCGACAACCCCATTCCGGTCGCGACAAGTCCGATTCCGAGCCATAGGACATTCCGTGCGGCGCGGGATGCCCTGCTCCGACTGACGTCGATCGGGCAGACCCGTCGGCCCTCGCTCTCGATCTGCCAGGCACGAGCGGTCACCCGGAGGCCGCTGCGATAATGCTCGACCCAGGCATGGATGCGCCTTCCCACGGTCAACCGCCTTGCCTCAGTCGTGCAGAATCCCGCGAAGACCGTTACGGAGCCGGAATCGACATCGATCTCGAGCTCCATGTTCTCCGCTTCGCCCCGGAATCCACCACGATGGAAATACGATCCGCTCAACCGTCCCGACTCCTCTTGCAAATCATCGAGTTCCGGGGCCTTTGGTGAGTCCACGAGAAGGAGCCCCGCGCCTGCCAGAGCGAGAATCGATCCGAGTACGAGCCCCTTCATCATCCAGGTGCCATTCTTGATTACCATGAGACCCTCGACGATCTCGTCTGACGCCGGCATCAGGGGAAGGCCGGCGCTTTACCTTGAGCATCGCCGCGATCTCCCCGGCCCCGATCTCGTAGGCCCGACCACAGAAGTCGCAAATGAACTCCTGGCTCCGGTCGTTCTCGACGAGTTCGGCGAGGGGTATGAAAAGAATAAACGGCCTTTTTGCCCTGGTCCAGCAGCAGCTTACCGTCAACAGCCCGCCATTTCACTACCCGATCATCCTGAGCGCGCTGCGAATTCTGCGGATATCTTCTGGAACCTGCCGGTGCTTTTTCCATTTACCCCCTCTTCCCAACCCCCCTGCAAGCCGGGTCTCCTCGGGACGGTGGCGCTGGTAACGAGCCGCATCCCTCTCCCGGGTGGCCGTCCTGGCCACCGCCGTGTGGGGCATGATCCGCATCCTTGCGATGAGGAGGCCTCATTGAAAAGCGGTAAACGCCAGCCTGCTTGGGTTCAGGCATCCCCAGACAGTGTTATCCGGCCACCTTTATTTCTCATTTTTAGTAAATATATTGCGCATTACCCACCACCCAACATATGTTTCTTGCTTGTAAGTCATTATTGACTTGTTGCCCAATACCGACCTATAGCGCGATCGGTGATCACGGCAGCTACACCGTGGTCGGGGTTTTCCCGTGGCACAGGTGTCATTTCCAGTCGATATACCTGATCTGCGTGATGCCGGGAATGAGACGCCCGATTTCCTCGCCCTGTCTCGTCATCAGGCGGACGTCGGTGTATGCGCCCGTGGATTTCTGGTAGGCGATATAACCGCCCGTGGGATCGTACAGCGGCAACCAGTTGATCCAGCCATCCGATAACAGCATCGTTTCGGCACCGGCGAGGGTGACCTCGACGATCGGCCAACCGATGAAACCGGATTCCACGTCGGTCGAGAAGTCGGTTCCTTTCGGAAAGCGTTCGAACAGCACGAAGCCATCGATCCCGAAGGGATCGTGGTCGGACACGCCCGTGCGCGAGGTCAACTGCTGCACGCCGGATCCATCTTCGTTCATCACAGCGATCCGCAGCTGAGGTACGGTGCTGAACCGGTCTGTCTTGAATATGACACGACCGTCGGGCAGGTAGTCCGGGTCGTTATCGTGGAAGCCCAGCGGCGTCAGGTCGCCGATTTCCGTACCGTCGGTGGTGATCGTGATCAGCGATTCGCCCTCGGGGTCCCGGAACGAAGCGAATATCAACCGCGCATCGTCCGGGGACCATGCGGGGTGGCCGTCAAGGATGTTGTTACTGGTCAGCTGTCGCAGGTTGCTTCCGTCGATATTGACCGTATAGATCTCGTAGTTCAGGAAATCGGTCTTCGACGGCGCGCCGTGAAACGCGACCCTTGTGCGGTCGTGCGAGAGCGATACGTTGTCCTTGAACAGGTTCGGCAAATCGGTGACGCGTGTGACCGTGCCGGTGGCCGGATCGAAGGTGTAGATTTCCCCGTTGGCCCCGACATCCTGCTCGCCGATAAACGCGATCATGCCGCCGAGGTTCGTCGGCAGCTTCGGCCGGGTATGGACGGGTGCGGATGACACCCCAAGCTGCGGCCAACCAGCGGAACTGGTCATGGAAGGATACGCTGTTGCGATCGCCCCCGTCTGGGTGGCCAGCCTGACGTTGTCGTACAGGAGTATGTTGTACGGGGTGGTGTCCGCAAGGTTGCCGTCCTGGTTGGCCTGGTCTGCCGAGAGCGGAAACAGGAATTCCGCTGTGTAGGTGCCCGTCGAGGCATCATAGGCCAGCCTTCCCAGTCCGTCGCCGATCCGGTCTGTCTGTTCCGCACCGTCGAAGTACTGATCGATGTATTGCGAGGAGATGCTCGCGGCAATCACGGTTTTCTGATCGTCATCGGCATCGACAACGCCGTTTTCATTGTCGTCGAAAAAAACCTTTACGCCGTCGAAGTCGATGGGCCCGATGGCGATGTCGAATCCGTTGTTGCGGGTATCGTCGGTCCACTCGAGGGCGATGTATACGTCCTGATCATCGTTCATTATGCCCCAGCGGAGGGCCGTGGACCGGGTCGCAACACCACCACCCAGTTGATCGATAAAATCCACGGAGAGCTGTTGCGTTGAGGGAAAGTCGGCGAAATCGATATTCCCGTCGATTTCGAACCTTGTCGCCAGCGCTTGGGGCGATGGCGAGGGTTTGATGACCGGCGGTGTGCCGCCGCCACCGCCGCAGCCTGTAAGACCGCTCACGATCAATAATCCGGCTGCTGCGGGAGGTACGATACGCATCGGTAATATCCATCCCATTGGTTCGAATACCGGTGCCACATTATGCCCGGGAACACAACGGAACAGTGAGTCGGTTCGCAATTCGTACACACCGGTTCCGCCGGGGTATAGAAGATATAGACCCCCCTCTTTTTAACCGAAGCGAGGGCTACTATCCAGAACGGATACCTCAAAGTGGTAAAGTCAGCGCACCACTGAACTGAAATTAATCGGGAGGCGTCTTTGCAGCACGCTATAATCCGCGTGGGTCTTGATGTCGATGACACCCAATGCCACAGCTCGGCACTGGACAAACGCACCGGTGAAGTCATTGATTTCAAATGCCGGCCAACCCTGAAACGACTACTCAGCCAGCTTGACAAGCTCACAACCATTTCATCAACGTCGCCAGCTCGGTACCAGAGAGGACTCTTCTTCCTCGTTGATGGGTCAGTTTCACCTGGCCTGTCTGAAACTTGCTTCGGCAAGAATTGCCGGATTTGCAAACCCATCTGAAAACATGAGACTCGATGAGACTGCAAGAGACGATGTAAAAACAATAAACACTTAAAAAGCAATAGGCAGATCAGCGTAAAGGCATGAGTTCATTAGAAAAAAAAGAACAACACACCCCAATGATGCGGCAATACCTGCGCATCAAATCCGAGTTTCCCGACATGCTGGTTTTCTACCGGATGGGCGATTTCTATGAGCTGTTCTTTGCCGACGCACAGCGGGCCGCCAGGCTGCTCGACATCACGCTGACCGCACGGGGCAAGTCGGCCGGCGAGCCCATTCCGATGGCCGGCGTACCGTACCATGCCGTCGAATCCTATCTCGCCCGGCTAGTGCGCCAGGGCGAATCGGTCGCGATCTGCGAGCAAATCGGCGATCCGGCGACCGCCAGGGGCCCGGTCGAACGCAGGGTCGTGCGCATCATCACGCCCGGGACGCTGACCGACGATGCCCTGCTCGAGCCCCGTCGCGATAACATCCTGGCCGCACTGTCCATCGTCAATGCGCGCGCCGGGCTTGCCTGGATGGATCTGTCGGCCGGCCGGTTTCAGGTCACCGAACTCGATAGCCCGGCCGAACTGCACAACGAGCTGGAAAGGTTGTCGCCGGCCGAATTGCTGATCGACGAAACGCTTGACAACCACAAGTGGCAAATTCATGCCGGACTTTGCCGCGAACGCCCGGCATGGCATTTCGACCGTGAATCGGCCATCGACCTGCTATGCAAACAGTTCGGCACCCGGGACCTCGACGGTTTCGGTTGCGCCGGCCTGGGCCCGGCCATCGACGCGGCCGGCTGCCTTCTGCAATACGCCCGGGAGACACAGCGCACGGCACTGCCGCACATCGAATCCCTGCAGCCGGTCAGTCAATCCGACGCGCTGGTCATCGATGCGGCAACGCGCCGGAATCTCGAACTCGAACACAGCCTGGCCGGTCGCGAGGCGCACACGCTGGCCGGCGTCATGGATCGCTGTGCGACGCCCATGGGTAGCCGGCTGCTGCGCCGCTGGCTGAACCGGCCCATCCGCGACCGGGACCGGCTGCAGCAGCGGTACGCGGCGCTGACGGCATTAAATGCTACCGACACCGACGCGCTGCGGGCCGCGCTGAAACAAATCGGCGATCTCGAAAGAATCCTGACCCGCATCGCCCTGGCATCGGCGCGACCAAGGGATCTGACGCACCTGCGCACGGCATTGCAGCGCCTGCCCGTGCTGCAGGCCGGCCTGACCGATTGCGCGACGGAACGAACGACCGCTCTGGCCGATGCGATGCAGGGACACGATGCCACGCGCGAACGCCTGGAAAATGCGCTGATCGACGAACCACCGCTGTTGATTCGCGACGGCGGCGTCATAGCCCCGGGCTATGACGCCGAACTCGACGAATTGCGCGCGATCAGCAACAACGCCGACGGCTATCTGGCGGACCTGGAAACCCGCGAACGCGCCCGCACGGGCGTGCCGACACTGAAGGTCGGCTGTAACCGGGTCCACGGCTATTTCATCGAAATCAGCAAATCGCAGTCACACAAAGCGCCCGAAGACTATCTGCGCCGCCAGACCCTCAAGGGTGCCGAACGCTACATCACGCCCGAACTCAAGGAATACGAAGGCAAGGTATTGAGCGCCCGGGAACGGGCGCTGGCGCACGAGAAACGCCTGTATCAGGTCTTGCTGCAGTCATTCGCTCCGCAACTGGCGGCTCTGCGATCCATGGCCCGGGCCGTCGCCGAAACCGATGTGCTGGCGAATCTCGCCGAACGGGCCGTCGCCCTGCGCCTGGTCGCCCCGCTGCTCAGTGACGAACCGGGGCTGGCGATCCGCGGCGGTCGGCACCCGGTCGTCGAGGCCGTGATCGACGCCCCGTTTATCGCCAACGACCTGGTCATGAACGACGAACGGCGCCTGCTCGTCGTGACCGGACCCAACATGGGGGGTAAATCCACATTCATGCGCCAGACGGCCCTGATCGTCATCCTCGCGCACATGGGCAGCTTCGTACCGGCCGACGCCGCCACCATCGGTCCGATCGATCGAATTTTCACGCGCATCGGGGCCGCCGACGACCTGTCGGGCGGGCGCTCGACGTTCATGGTCGAGATGACCGAAGCAGCCAATATTCTGCACAACGCAACCCGCAACAGCCTGATACTGATGGATGAGATCGGCCGCGGCACGAGCACCTTCGACGGCCTGTCGCTGGCATGGGCCATCGGACACCGGATCGGCGAGAAGATCGGCGCCTTTACCCTGTTCGCCACACACTATTTCGAGCTGACCGGACTCGCCGAAGAAATCGACGCCTGCGCCAATGTGCATCTGGACGCCACCGAGCACGCCGATCAGCTGGTATTCATGCACGCGGTCAAGGACGGACCGGCCAACCAGAGCTACGGCCTGCAGGTCGCCCGACTCGCCGGCGTACCCGACCCGGTCATCCGGCGCGCGCGCCATTACCTGCACTCACTCGAACGACAATCGGCCGGCCAGCGCGCCGCCCTGTCCCCACAACAGGAACTCGCCTTCGACGCGAATCAAACCGACGGCCCGCTGCGCGAGATGCTCGAAACCCTGGACCCGGATGACATGACACCGCGCGAAGCGCTGGATGCATTGTATGCATTGCGGAAAAAACTCGATACGCCTGGTGGCGGACGGCCATGATCCGAAGGGTTCCCAAAAAAGAGAGGGGGGCCAAAACCCCCACCCGGTGCCGCCTAATTAAATTTTCCAGATCGCAGAAACTGCGCCGTCTGATCTGCCACCTTGCTCGAAAAAATCAAACCCACGTGAGTGACCGGCAAAACGAGATGATCGGTAATCCCCGGCAGCCTCGTTTCCCGCACTGACACGACACCGTCGTGCGGCGGTTCGAGTTTACCGATGATGACCCCGACGCCGACGCCGGTGGAGCCGGCGATCACGCCGATCTCCCGGCTGCCGTCGGCAGAGATCAGCGGTTGCGAAATGACGCCGTCATGCAATGTGCGGCCGATCAGCTTGCGACCCAGGCTCCAGCGCATCAGCCGGCGCGCCGCACTCGAATCGACCAGCGGCGAACCCAGGCAAACAATGCGCCCGATCCGGTCGGTCGGAAACAGATTGAGCATTTGCAGCGCGAGCACGCCGCCGAGACTGTGCCCGACCAGGTGTACGGTATCGGCATCGATCTCGTCGATGCGACGGCGCAGCCGGCGCGCATTTTCCGGCAGTGCCCGCGGCACCGAACGATAGGAGAAAGTCAGCGCCGGACACCCGCACCGTTGCGCAAGGCGGCTGCGCAGCAAGCCCATTTCAAGGCCGTTCATCCACAGGCCGTGGACGAGAAGAATAGCCGAGGACGAAAGACTCAGACCGGTTTCTCTGTGTTGCGCAAACGGATACCCGTTTCACGCAATTGCTCGCGCGATACCGGACCCGGCGCCTCGGTGAGCAGGCAGCTGGCCGTTTGCGTTTTCGGAAATGCGATGACATCGCGGATGCTCTGTGCGCCGGTCATCAGCATCACGAGCCGGTCGAGGCCGAAAGCGATTCCGCCGTGCGGCGGGCAACCATATTGCAATGCCTTGAGCAGGAATCCGAATTTATTCTCTGCCTCCTGCTCACCGATGCCCAGGGTCCGGAACACGGCCTGCTGCATGTCGCGCGAATGAATGCGGATCGAACCGCCGCCGATCTCCGAGACGTTCAGAACCATGTCGTAGGCGCGCGACAAGGCGTTGCCGGGATCGGCTTCGAGGGCTTCGGGCGAAGCGACGTCTGGCGCCGTGAACGGGTGATGCAGCGCGTTCCAGCGATTTGCCTTGTCATCCCATTCGAACATCGGGAAATCGACCACCCACAGCGGCTGCCAGTCGCCTTCGACCAGGCCGAGATCCTGACCGAGCCTGACGCGCAATGCGCCGAGCGCATCGTTGACCACCGTTGCCTTGTCGGCGCCGAAAAAAACCAGGTCGCCGTCGGCCAGTGCCAGGCGCGACACGATGCCGTCGATGGTTTCGTCCGGTAAAAACTTCAGGATCGGGGACTGCAGACCATCGCGCCCGTCGGCAACGGTATTGACCTTGATATAAGCCAGCCCCTTCGCGCCGTAACGCCCGACATAGTCCGTATACGCATCGATTTGCTTGCGCGTCATGGCGATGCCGCCGGGTACTTTCAGGGCTGCAACCCGGCCCCGGGCATCGGCAGCCGGACCGGCGAAGACCTTGAACTCGACACCGGCCATCAGGTCGCCGACTTCGACGAGCTCGAGCGGAATACGCAGGTCCGGGCGATCGTTGCCGAAGCGGTCCATGCATTCGGCGTAAGTCATGTGCGGAAACGGATCCGGCAGTCTGACGTCCAGCACGGTCTGGAACAGGTCGCGAATCAGCGCTTCCATCAGGCGCATGATGCCGCTTTCGTCCATGAACGACATCTCGACATCGAGTTGCGTGAATTCCGGTTGCCGGTCGGCGCGTAGGTCCTCGTCGCGGAAGCACCGCGCGATCTGGTAATAACGATCCAGGCCGGACACCATCAGCAATTGCTTGAACAACTGCGGCGACTGCGGCAGGGCAAAAAATGCGCCGGAATGCGTGCGGCTCGGCACGATGTAATCGCGTGCGCCTTCCGGCGTGGCGCGCGTCAGGACCGGTGTTTCGATATCGACAAAACCATGGTCATCCATGAACCGGCGCAGCGATTGCGTCACGCGATGGCGCAGTCGAAGTCGCCCGGCGGCTTCGTCACGGCGCAGATCGAGATATCGATAGCGCAGACGAATGTCTTCATGCGCTTTCTCATCATGATGGAAAGGCGGCGTTTCAGACTCGTTTAATACTTCAAGGTCCGTCGCCAGCACCTCGATCTCGCCGGTCGGCAGGTTCGGGTTCAGCGTCCCCTCCGGACGCCGGCGAACCTGTCCACTGACCCGCAAAACGTATTCACCGCGCAGCTGCTCGGCCATGGCGAAAATCTCCGGCGTGTCCGGATCGAAGACAATCTGCAGCAGACCTTCCCGATCGCGCAGATCGATGAAGATCACGCCGCCGTGATCCCGGCGGCGATGCACCCAGCCGGCGACCTCGACGACCTGGCCGATAGCCGCGGCATTGATTTGGCCACAGTAATGGGTTCGCATTGCTCAGGACCTGCGTTGAGTGGATAAATAGCGGGCGCAGGATAATACCCGGAAATCGCGCTGTCGTCGCCTGAACCGGGCCCCGGATTGCCCCGTTGGCAGGCCGCCGGACACTGCAAATCCCGCCAATCAGGCCGCCGATGCGTTAATGGCGTGTTTTTTCCGAACCCACGAGGGGACGACGACGCCCAGCGAAACGATCATCTTCAATGCCGATTCGACGTCCATATCCAGCTCGATCGTCTCTCCGGCCGGCACCATGAGGATGAATCCCGAGGTCGGATTCGGCGTCGTCGGCACAAACACGCAAATCACGTCCGCGTCGGTACGGGCCTGGATCTCGGCCAGCTCGGTCGAGGTCTGGAAACACAGGCTGTAAACACCCTTGCGCGGATATTCGATCAGCAGCACCTTTTTGAAGGCCTGACTCTTGTTGGTAAATAAAACCTCGGCAAAGTTTTTCGCCGCCGAATAAACCGAACGAACCAGCGGAATACGGTTTAACAGGCGCTCGGAAAAATTGACCAGTCGCTTGCCGATAAAGTTGGCGACGAGCATTCCGGTCAGTAGCAACACGACCACCGACAGCACGATGCCGAGGCCCGGAATATTCACGCCGAACAGATTCTCCGGCCGATAAGCCGGCGGCAGCAACAGCAAGGTCCGGTCCATGAGCCCGATGACGAGATTCAGAACGAACAGCGTAAACCCGATGGGTATCCAGACCAGCAAACCGGCGATGAGATAACGACGCAAACGCATGAGATGAATTATATTCGCTATGCGAACGGCTCGTCAGTCCGCGCTGACGCCCGAGGTTCCGGATTTTGCTGCGGTGCCGGATTTTTTGGCCGTGGCCTGACCCGTACCGGGCGGTTTTTTCTCTTTCCCGGCTTTTTTCGCCGTGTCGGGCGAGTCCCCGGCCAGATTGCGCCGATTGTCTTTCTTGAAATCGGTCTCGTACCATCCACTGCCTTTGAGCCGGAAATTGGGCGCCGACAACAGCTTCTGCAACCGGGGCTTGCCGCACTCCGGGCAGTCTACCAGCGGGGCTGCACCCATCTTTTGCAATACATCGAAAACATGTCCGCAAGACTTGCAAGTGTACTCATAGATCGGCATTGAAAACTCCGAAAATATTATTCACAACGACGGGGCAAACCCCGTAACAATCCTTCAGAAGCGGCTTGCAGCCGCAACGCGCTCTAACCGAAACCCGATCGCGACCTGAAAGCCGATCTCCTGCGGCCGATTTTCAGCGTCTGGCTAGGCCGCTGCCGGGGTCTTTGTGCGCAACACGATCTCATCGTCTTCGACATCGACCAGCACCGTATCGCCCGGAGCGAAGGAACCCTGAAGAATCTGCTCGGCGAGCGGATTCTCGACGCGTTGCTGAATGGCCCGCTTCAGCGGCCGGGCTCCGTAAACCGGATCGTAACCGGCTTCCGCCAGCTTCGCTACCGCGGCGGCGGACAGCTCCAGCCCCATATCACGATCGGCCAGGCGCCGGGTCAGGAATTTCAGCTGGAACTGCACGATCTCGGCAATCTGCTCTAGTGTCAGCGGGTGGAACACCACCATGTCGTCCACCCGGTTCAGAAACTCGGGCCGGAAATGCCGGCTGACGACTTCGAGCACCGCGGCCTTGATCGCTGCGTAATTCTCGGCGCCGGCCAGTTCCTGGATCTGCTCCGAACCGAGATTCGACGTCATGATGACGACGGTATTGCGAAAATCGACCGTACGACCATGGCCGTCGGTCAGGCGGCCGTCATCGAGAACCTGCAGCAACACGTTAAAGACATCCGGGTGCGCTTTCTCGATCTCATCGAGCAGCACGACCGAATAGGGCCGGCGACGCACGGCTTCGGTCAGGTATCCGCCTTCCTCGTAGCCGACATAACCCGGCGGTGCGCCAATCAGCCTGGCGACCGAATGTTTCTCCATGAACTCGGACATATCGACCCGAATCAGCGATTCCTCGGTATCGAACAAAAACTGTGCGAGCGCCTTGGTCAACTCGGTTTTGCCGACACCGGTCGGGCCGAGGAACAGGAAAGAGCCATTCGGGCGGTTCGGATCGGCCAGCCCGGCGCGCGGGCGACGGATGGCTCTGGACACGGCCGTGATGGCTTCGTCCTGGCCGACCACGCGGGTATGCAACTCTTCTTCCATGCGCAGCAGCTTTTCCTGCTCGCCTTCGAGCATCCTGCCGACCGGGATGCCGGTCCACTTCGACACCACCTCGGCAACCTCTTCCTCGGTCACCCGGTTGCGCAACAACTGATTATCGTGCTGCTCGTGTTCGTTCGCCTCTTCGAGCCGGCGTTCGAGTTCCGGAATGCGTCCGTACTGCAATTCCGACATGCGCTGCAGATCCTGCGCGCGATGCGCCGTTTCGAGCTCGACGCGGGCGCGCTCCAGCTCTTCCTTGAGATGCGTCGTACCCTGCATCGCCGCTTTCTCGCTCTTCCAGATCTCGTCGAGATCGGCAAACTCCGCCTCGAGATCGGCCAGCTGCGCCTCGAGACCGGCCAGGCGCTTCCTGGAGGCGTCGTCGGATTCCTTGTTCAACGCTTCGCGCTCGATTTTCAGCTGGATGATGCGCCGTTCCAGACGATCCATCGCCTCGGGTTTCGAATCGATCTCCATGCGGATGCGCGAACCGGCCTCATCGATCAGGTCGATCGCCTTATCGGGAAGCTGGCGGTCGGAAATATACCGGTGAGACAGTGTCGCCGCGGCAACGATCGCCGGATCGGTAATCTCGACGCCATGGTGTACTTCGTAACGTTCTTTCAACCCGCGCAAAATGGCAATCGTGTCCTCGACGGTCGGTTCGTCGATCAACACCTTCTGGAAACGCCGTTCCAGGGCCGCGTCTTTTTCGATGTTTTCGCGATACTCATCGAGTGTCGTCGCGCCGACGCAATGCAACTCGCCGCGCGCCAGTGCCGGCTTGAGCATGTTGCCGGCATCCATCGCCCCTTCTGCCTTGCCGGCGCCGACCATCGTATGTATCTCGTCGATGAACAGGATAATCTGGCCTTCCTGTCGGGACAGATCGTTCAAAACGGCCTTCAGACGCTCCTCGAACTCGCCGCGAAACTTCGCACCGGCGATCAGTGCGCCGAGATCGAGGCTCAGGATTCGTTTATTGCGGATGCCTTCGGGTACCTCGCCGTTGACGATGCGTTGCGCGAGCCCCTCGACGATCGCCGTCTTGCCGACGCCCGGTTCGCCGATCAGCACCGGATTGTTCTTGGTCCGCCGTTGCAGAATCTGGATGGTGCGCCTGATCTCGTCGTCCCGGCCGATGATCGGGTCGAGCTTGCCCTGCTCGGCCTGTTCGGTCAGATCGATCGTGTACTTTTCCAGGGCCTGGCGTGTGTCCTCGGCATTCGGATCGTCGACCGACTGGCCGCCACGCAGTTCATCGATGGCCGCCTCCAACGCACCGCGCACGACACCGGCTTCGGCGAGAATTTTACCCACCTGGCTCTTGTCATCGCAGGCCGCGAGCACGAACAATTCGCTGGAAATAAACTGGTCGGAACGGTCCTGCGACAGTTTGTCGCAAACGTTCAGTAACCGGCCCAGATCATTCGAGACATGCACCTCGCCGGCCGTCCCCTCGACCTGCGCCAATTGATCGAGCGACTCACCGAGACGCGAACGCAGCAGATTCACGTTGGCACCCGCCTTCGTCAGCAGGTGCCGAACGGTGCCGCCCTGCTGGTCGAGCAGTGCCGCCATCAGGTGCACGGGCTCGATGAACTGGTGTCCGCGTCCCACAGCCAGGGACTGTGCATCGCTCAGCGCGAGCTGAAATTTGCTGGTCAGTTTGTCTTGCCGCATCAGGTCATTACTCCCTTCTCAATCTCTACCGGGACCGATGCCTAGAACATTGGGTCATCCCGGCCCGAATTCAACACAAAACTCCCTCATTCCAGCCAGATCAGCGTTGCCTGGCGACCACAGACGCCGTCCCGGCGATAGGAGAAAAACCGTTCCGGTTCCGCGCTGGTGCAAAAATCACCACCGAAAACCGCCTCGACACCGCAGGCAGCCAGGCGCAGCCGCGCCAGCCCGTACAGGTCGAGTTGCCAGTGTCCCGGGCTGGCCGGCGTCAAAGCCGCCCGGTCTGCGTCGCGCAGCGCTCCGGCGACTGCAGCATCGACCTCGTAGGCCCCCGGGCTGATCGCCGGACCCAGCCAGGCGATCAGTTCAACCGGTGTAATCCCCTGCCCGGCGAAGGCGCCAACGGTATTTTCGAGGATGCCGGCAACCAGGCCGCGCCATCCGCCATGCGCGGCCGCCACGAATCGGCCGCCGCGATCGGTCAACAGCACCGGCAGACAGTCTGCCGTCATGATCGCGCAGGCTGTTGCGACCTCGCCGGTCATCGACGCATCGGCGGCCACCGGTTCGCCCGCCGTTGCCGTCACTGCATCGGCGATCACCACGTCCGGGCCATGAACCTGATCGAGCCAGCACGGTACCATGTTGCGGTTCAGAGTCCGGTTGAGCGCCCGCCGATTGCGCGCGACCGTCTGCGGATCGTCACCCACGTGCGGTCCGAGATTCAGCGCGGCATACGGCCCGCTGCTGTAACCACCGGCGCGGGTCGTACTGACCGCACGCACATGCGCCGGCGCCGGCCAATCCGGCCGGATCAGTTCGATCGCGGCCGGGGCCATTGCATGTCCTCCCAGGCGGCGGCATCGCGAGGCGTCCGGGCATCCTCGGCCAGCGCCGACAACAGGTGAAGAAAATCCGGCGGCAACGGCGCACTGCACGACACGGTTTCACCGGAAACCGGATGGCGAAACGCCAGCCTGCTCGCGTGCAGGACCTGGCGGGAAAATCCGCGCAAGACGGCCTCGAGCGCCGGTGACGTGCCCGCCGGGATTTTCAAACGCCCGCCATAGACCGGATCGCCCGCCAGCGCATGCCTGATATGCGCCATGTGCACGCGTATCTGGTGCGTGCGACCTGTCTCCAGGCGCAGGGCAACAAAAGTGTGCGTTGCAAAGCGGGTCAGCACGCGATAGTGGGTGACGGCGGGTTTACCCTTGTCCGTCACGGCCATTCTCGTGCGCTGCGTCGCATGCCGCCCGACGGGCGCATCGACATGCCCGCCGGCCGTCACGCGTCCCGTACACACGGCCCGATACTCGCGGGTGATGGTACGTTCCTGCAGGTCCCGCACGAGCTGTGTATGTGCCGGCAGGGTTTTGGCCACCAGCAGCAAGCCACTCGTGTCCTTGTCCAGGCGATGCAGGATGCCGCTGCGCGGCAGGTTTGCCAGAACCGGCGCATGATGCAGCAAACCGTTGAGCAACGTACCGGTCGGATTCCCGGCGCCCGGATGCACGACGAGTCCTGCCGGCTTATCGATGACGAGCACTTCATCGTCCTCGAAGACGACGGCCAGACCGATCGGCTCGGGTTGCGAGGTCTCGCATACCTCGATGACGACGTTGACCACGGCGCACTGACCCGCGCGAACCGTGGTCCGCGGTGTCACCGGCTGTCCGTCGACTGTCACTTCGCCGGCCAGAATCCAGCCCTTCAGACGCGAACGGGAATACGCCGGCAACAAGGCCGCCAGCGCCTGATCCAGGCGTTTGCCCGCAAGATCGTCGGGTATCGTCAGGTGATGTCGAGTCATTTTCTTCTGGCCGGAATCACGGTAGAGACGGGTGTCAGGCACCCGTTTTCTGGAGGCTTGCGTGCCCGAGTTTACGGTATACTCCCGGCCTTCGCGCGCTACATACTCCGTCATTTTGAGCATTTCGAACTCCAGAGTCAGCATTGCCCGGCCCCTGACCAAGCACGCAGCCGTGCGCCGCGCATCGTGGCGACTCGCACTGGCCTGCCTGCTCGCGGTTCTGGCGGTCGGTTGCGCAAAGAATACCCGTGACCTGAAATCGGGTGCCGATGAATTGTTCACGCGCGGCACCAAGTCGATGCACTCGGGCAACTTTCGCAATGCGATCGGTTATTACGAAGGACTGGAGGCGCGCTATCCGTTCAGCAACCAGGCCAAACAGGCCCAGTTAAACCTGATCTACTGCTATTACCGCAACGGCGACCCGGACTCGGCAATCGATGCGGCCACGCAGTTCGAGCGCGAAAATCCGACCCATCCGCGCGTCGACTATGCACTGTACATGCGCGGCCTGGCGAACTTTCCGCCGCAGCACAACTTCCTGCATCGGCTCTTCGGTATCGACCTGGCCAAACGCCCGCCGGTCCATGTTCGCGAATCTTTCTCTGCATTCTCGCGGCTCCTGCAGCGCTATCCGAACAGCATTTATGCGGCAGACGCCCGCCAACGCATGATTTTTCTGCGCGACCGCCTGGCGCGGCATGAGAACTATATTGCCGATTACTACTACAGGCGCGGCGCCTATGTTGCAGCGCTGCACCGTGCCCGGTTCACGATGGAGAACTATGACGGCGCGCCGGCCGTGGCCGACTCCTTATTTATTATGGTTGGCGCCTACGAGAAACTCGGCATGCAGGATCTGGCTGCCGAGACACGTCGCATACTGGAGGAAAACTACCCGGATGCGGCCAAACCGAAAACAGTCAAAAAACACTTCTTCTTTTTCTGACCGGCCCGACTAACGGTATCCCGACGTAATCGGGTATCGCCAGTCGCGCCCGAATGCGCGGCCGCTGATACGCACCCCCGGCGCGGCCTGGCGGCGCTTGTATTCATTGCGGCGCACAATCGTCACGATCCGTTCGACGACCGCACGGTCGAAACCACGTGCGATGATATCTTCACTCGAGCAGTCTTCGAGCATCAACGCGTCGAGAATCGGGTCGAGCACATCGTACGGCGGCAACGAGTCCGAGTCTCGCTGGTCCGGCGCCAGTTCGGCAGACGGTTCACGTGTGATCACGCGTTCGGGAATCACGTTTCCCAGGGAATTCCGGTAACGCGCGAGCCGATAGATGAGCGTCTTTGTACAGTCCTTGATCGGGGCAAAACCACCGTTCATATCGCCATACAAAGTCGCATATCCGACGGCCATCTCGCTTTTGTTACCGGTTGCCAGCACCATGCGTCCGGTCTTGTTCGAAATTGCCATCAGCAACAGACCCCGGCACCGGGACTGAATGTTTTCTTCGGTCGTATCTGCGGGCAGACCGGTGAACAGTTCTGCCAGTGTTTCATTTGCCGCTTTGACCATCGAATCGATCGGCAGCACCCGGTATTCGACACCGAGCTGCCGGGCCTGCTTTTCGGCATCGACCATGCTGATTTCGGCCGTGTACCGATACGGCATCATGACTGTCTGCACCGCGTCTGCACCCAGCGCATCGACGGCAATCGCCAGCGTCAACGCCGAATCGACCCCACCCGACAGGCCGAGTACGACACCGGGAAAGCCGTTTTTATGCACATAATCGCGTACCCCCGTGACCAGTGCCGAATAGATACTCTCGTCATCGCCGGGCAACGGCACGCAGTCCCCGATGACGGGCCGGACGCGATCTTGTGCCACGTCAAAGTCGGCGATGAATACGCCTTCGACGAAGTCGGGTGCGCGCATCATCAACGTGCCGTCGGCATCGAACACGCTCGATCCGCCGTCGAAAACGAGCTCGTCCTGACCGCCGACCAGGTTGACATAGACGACAGGTCGCCCGATTTCCCGACACCGCTCCTGCACGACCGACTCGCGCAACGCCTGCTTGCCGCGCTTGAATGGCGAACCGTGAATCGACACGATCAATTGCGCACCGGCCCGGACCGATGAAGCGCACGGTTCCGGTTCCCAGATGTCTTCACAAATCGCCAGACCGACGCCGACGCCGGCGATATCGGCAACGACCGGCGCATGACCGGGCACGAAGTAACGCTGCTCGTCGAAGACGCTGTAATTGGGCAGACAATGCTTGCGGTAATTGGCGACCTGCCGGCCGCCGGAAAACAGGGCCGCAGAATTATAGATTTCGTCACCGGCATATTCCGGATAGCCGATGAGTACCGCCGTCACGGCAGACGAGGACGACGTGATGGCCCCGATCCGCTCGAGCGCGAGTCCGATCCGGTCCCGCAAACCGGCCTGGAACAGCAGATCCTCCGGCGGATAGCCGCACACGGCAAGCTCGGGAAACACGATGAGATCGGCCGCATGCCGATCGCACGCCTCGACGGCGGCCGCACAGATACGCTCGACATTACCCGAAACATCACCAACGACGACGTTCATCTGTGCCAGTGCGATTCTGAGCTTGTCAGTCATACGGGTTAATCGGGGTCAGAACCCGATTTTCTGCCCCGATTAACCCAGCAACGCCTGCATCGCGCTGCCCAGTTCCGCCGGCGAGCGAACCGTCTTCACGCCGGCCGCTTCCAGCGCCGCATATTTTGCCGCCGCAGTGCCTTCCCCGCCGGAAATAATGGCCCCGGCGTGACCCATGCGTTTGCCCGCCGGGGCCGTGACACCGGCGATATAGGCAACGACCGGCTTGGTTACATGCGCCTGGATATAGCGTGCAGCGGCTTCTTCGTCCGTGCCGCCGATCTCTCCGACCATGATGATGCCCTCGGTCGCCGGATCCTGTTCGAATAACGCCAGGCAATCGATAAAGCTCATGCCACGCACCGGGTCGCCGCCGATGCCGATGCAGGTCGTCTGCCCCAGGCCGTTGCAGGTCGTCTGGTAGACCGCCTCATAGGTCAGGGTGCCGGAACGCGAGATGATGCCGACCTTGCCGGGCTGGTGAATGAATCCCGGCATGATGCCGATCTTGCATTCACCCGGGGTAATGATGCCCGGGCAGTTCGGGCCGATCAGGCGACAGTCGTAATCTTTGAGTACGGCCTTGACGCGGACCATGTCGAGCACCGGAATGCCCTCGGTGATGCACACGATCAATTCGATGCCGCCGTCGGCCGCCGCCAGAATGGCATCGGCCGCAAACGGCGCCGGCACGAACAACATGCTGACCGTCGCGCCGGTTTCGGCGACCGCCGACACCACCGTATCGAACACCGGCACACCCAGGTGCTGTTCGCCACCACGGCCCGGCGTCACGCCGGCGACGATCCGGGCACCGTATTCGATGCACTGCGCCGCGTGAAACGAGCCCTGGCGGCCTGTCAACCCCTGACAGATGATGCGCGATTCCTTGTTAACGAGAACACTCATGAGTTCTTTTTTCCTTTCATTGGCACGTCCGGGACGTTGCGTTCGGCTTTGACGGGCCGGCAAATGGCACTGTTGTGCATTCAGGCCGCCGCCACGACCTTGCGGGCCGCATCGGTCAGATCCTCGGCGGCCACGATATCCAGGCCGCTATCGGCCAGCAGTGATTTGCCGGCTTCGACGTTCGTGCCTTCCAGCCGAACGACAACAGGCACCGAAATGCCGATTTCGCGCACGGCCTGAATAATGCCGCTGGCGATATCGTCGCAGCGGACAATCCCACCAAAAATATTGATGAGAATGGCCGCCACGGCGGGATTGGACAAAATGATCTTGAATGCCGCCGCGACCCGTTCGGGCGTTGCCCCGCCGCCGACATCGAGAAAATTGGCCGGCTCGCCGCCGTGCAACTTGATCAGATCCATCGTCGCCATCGCCAGCCCCGCCCCGTTGACCATGCACGCGATATTGCCGTCCAGCGACACGTAGTTCAGGTCGTGCTCGGCGGCCGAACGCTCCATCGGGTCTTCCTGCGTCGGATCGCGCCATGCCTGCAGATCGGGCTGGCGGAACAGCGCGTTGTCTTCGATATTGATCTTCGCGTCGAGCGCCAGGAGCTGGCCGTCGGTATTGACAATGAGCGGATTGATCTCGACCAGGCTCGCATCCGATGCATCGAACAGCCGGTACAGGTTCTGCACGAGCGGTATGAACTGCTTCATCTGGGCGCTGTCGAGCTCGAGAGCAAAACCGAGCTGCCGTGCCTGATACGGCTGCAGTCCCGCGGCCGGATGCACGGCAATCGTAATGATGCGCTCGGGCGTGTTGGCTGCCACTTCTTCGATATCCATGCCGCCGTCCTGCGAGACCATGACGGCAATCCGCTCCCGGCCCCGGTCGACGAGCATGCTCAGATACAATTCGCGCGCGATCTGGCTGCCTGCCTCGACAAACACCTGGTTGATCGGCAGTCCATCGGCGCCGGTCTGTTTCGTCGTCAGCCGCTGCCCGAGCATGGTCTTGGCCGCGGCGCGCACTTCCTCGGAACTGCGCGCCAGCTTGACCCCGCCGGCCTTGCCGCGCCCGCCCGCATGCACCTGGGCCTTGACGACCCAGAGATCGCCGCCGAGCCGGTCGGCCGCAGCGGCGGCCAGTGCCGGCGTCGAGGCGACTTCGCCCCGGGTAACGGGCACGCCATAGCGGGCAAACAGCTGCTTCGCCTGATATTCGTGAAGATTCATGATTCAATCCAAGAAAACAACAAAAGTTCGCAAGTTGCGTATTGTGAGGGAATTGCCGGGTGAGGCCAAGTAACAACCGTTGCGGGCCCGGGATGGCTTTCGGTCCGATGAAGATTCGCGGGGGGGTGTTTTGGCTATTACTCTTTTTCGAGCTTCTTCCCGGGACGCCACCAACCCCCTCCGTCTTGTAGTTACACAGATTCTGCGACACGCTTCACACTACGATCCCCCCGGTCAGACATAATCCAACCGGCAGACTCAACTTGGCTGCAACAAAGAACCACGTGGACACAACATTCGCCGAACAGACCCTCCAGGGCCAGCTGAAGGCTTCGCTGGAAGGGCTCAGCCGACCGCTCGCGACCGAAACGTCACAGCGCCTGCAGCGGCTCGTCGGCCTGTTTCGGGGCCTGATCGGCATTGCCCTGCTCGGCGCCGGCCTCGCCTTTATCGATCCGCCGATACTCGGCGAACGCTATCCGGGCATTTTTATCGCCACGGCACTGATCTACACGATATTTGCCTGGGTCAGCCTGGCCTACATGTATCGACGACCGCATATCGGGCTCGCACTGGTGCCGGTCCAGCTGTTCGTGGACATTGCCGGCATCACCGTCATGATGCACGCGAGCGGCGGCATCTCCAGCGGCATCGGCGGACTGCTCGTCGTGTTTATCGGCGCCGCCAGCCTGACCCTGCGCGGCAGGCATGCCTACCTGGGCGCAGCCGTGGCGGCCCTGGCCGTGCTGGGCGAACAGGCGGCCTCTTTCATGCTGGGATTCAGCACGGCAACCGCCTTTATCCCGGCGGGCGTACTCGGTGCGATTATCTTCACCATCGCATCGGCGGCGCACCCGCTTGCCTCCCGGTTACAGGAAAGCGAAGCGCTGGCGCGGCAACGAGGCATCGATCTTGCCAACATGGCGCAATTAAACGACTACATCATTCAACATCTGCGCGAGAGTATCGTCGTCGTCGACCGGCTGGAAAATATCCGCCTGATCAACCAGTCGGCCGCCGAACATCTCGGCGTCGACCGCCGGCAAACGGGACGCAACCTGGCCACGGTCTCTCCCGAATTGTATCGCATCCTGCTGGCCTGGCGTGCAAAAGGGAACCGGGGCAAGACGCCCGGATCGTTCACGTCAGCCGACGGTACCGCACAAATCGACGTGCACATCGCGCCGCTGATCGGGCGCGAAGACGGTCCGGTACTGATCTTCCTCGAAGATGCGAGCCTGATCGCAGAGAAGGTCCAGCAAACCAAGCTCGCGGCCCTGGGCCGATTGAGCGCGAGCATCGCGCATGAAATCCGCAACCCGGTCGGCGCGCTGAGCCATGCCGGCCAGTTGCTCGAAGAATCCCCGCAGAGCGGCGATTACGAGCGGCGCCTGCTCGACATCATCAGTACCAATTCCAGGCGAGTCAGCGAGATCGTCGACAACGTCATGCGTCTGTCTCGACGAGAACCGACGAACCCGCAATCGATTCCGCTGACCGAATGGATCAGGGAATTTGTGACCGAGTTTACCTCGACACTTGAAGTGCCCAGGCATCGTTTCGACATCATTGCCGAGGATGAAATCGAGGTACAGATGGATCCGGGGCACCTGCGCCAGATCTGCTGGAACCTGTGCGAGAACGCCTTGCGCTATGCCGGTCCGCCGGAGCACGGCGAAGCGATTACGGTCCGTTGCGGACGACTGTCGGGAAACCGGCGGCCCTTTCTGGAAATCGCGGATCGCGGCCCGGGTATCGGCGAGGCCATGCAGGAACAACTGTTCGAGCCCTTTGCAACCGGGCGCATCGGCGGCACCGGACTGGGCTTGTTCATCTCGCGTGAACTGTGCGAATGTAACCGGGCGACCCTGATTTATGAAAAACGCGGTGGAGGCGGCAGTGTTTTTCGTATTGTTTTCGCCGATCCGAAACGCTGGGGCACCATTTCATAATGGGCAACCGGCATAACCGGGAGCGGACTTGAACCGAATCCTGACATGAACCGACCGCTGGCGCTGGTAATCGATGACGAACCGGACCTGTGCGAATTGCTCGCGCTGACGCTGGAGCGCATGCAGATTTCCGCCAGGACCTGCGGCGATATCGCGAGCGCAAAGACCCTTCTCCGGGAAACCGAATTCGACCTGTGCCTGACGGACATGCGCCTTCCCGACGGCGACGGGCTGGAACTCGTCGAATGGATGCAGGCCAGCGGAATCGGCACCCCGGTGGCCGTGATCACGGCGCACGGCAATGTTGAAACAGCCGTGCGCGCACTCAAGCTCGGCGCATTCGACTTTATTTCCAAACCGCTCGATCTGACTGCCTTGCGCAAGCTGATCGGCAGCGCCCTGAAACTGCAACGCGCCGACGATGACATCGTCGGCAAGGTGCGCCTGCTGGGCGCGTCACCGGCGATCACCGGGCTGCTCGCGCTGATCGACAAAGTCGCGCGCAGCCGGGCGCCCGTGCATATCACCGGAGAGTCGGGCACCGGCAAGGAACTCGTCGCGCGCATGATTCATGAAAAAAGCGCCCAGGCCGAAGGCCCGTTCGCGCCGGTGAACTGCGGTGCGATTCCGTCGGAATTGATGGAAAGCGAGTTTTTCGGACACCGCAAAGGCGCCTTTACCGGCGCCGTCAATGACAATAAAGGCCTGTTCCAGAGCGCCGAGGGCGGCACGCTCTTCATGGACGAAATCGCCGATCTGCCGCTGGCCATGCAAGTGAAGTTGTTGCGCGTTATTCAGGAAAAATCCGTGCGGCCGGTCGGTGCGGCAGAGGAAATCCCGGTCGATGTCCGTATTCTCAGTGCCACGCACAAGGATTTGCGCAGCCTCGTGAGCAGCGGACAATTCCGCGAGGATCTGTTCTACCGGATCGATGTGATCGAACTGAAAGTCCCGCCGCTCAGGGAGCGCGTTGAAGATATCGACGTGCTGACCAATCACATGCTCGGCAAATTGGCGCGGGATCTCGCCGTGGCGGTGCCGCAATTGACCCCGGAAGCCCGGCAAAAGCTGGCTGCCTACGATTATCCGGGCAACGTCCGGGAACTGGAGAATATTCTCGAACGCGCCGTTGCGCTGTCCGGCGACGAGCCGATCTCGGCCGACGACATCCAGATCCGCCACTCGATCGATACGGCGGACCAGCCGGACACAGCCGGTGCCGCGCTGGGCGACCGGCTGGAAAATGTCGAGCGCGAAGCGATTATCAAGGCGCTTGAGGAGACCCGGTATAACAAGACCGCCGCCGCCCGGCGACTCGGCCTGACTTTGCGTGCGCTACGTTACCGGATGCAGAAGCTCGGCGTCGAATAGTCTGCGCCGCAAACCGCGGCCCGATCATCGTGACGAAAATTGTCACTTTTTGACCCGGAGCGTCCGCACATGGCGCCAGGCCGCGCAGCTTATGTTGAGCCGACCCCGCATGCACTTCACGAAAGAATAATATTTTTCTTTAATTATCAATTAGTTGTAACGCCTTCCCGGGTTTCTGGCACGGTCTTTGCTTTATTAACCCCTACTGGCGCAATGCGCACAGAATTTTTTTTGTCTAGTTCAGGAGCATCTCATGCACAAAGTTCAGCAAGGTTTTACCCTTATCGAACTGATGATCGTTGTCGCGATCATCGGTATTCTCGCCGCGATTGCGATCCCGGCCTATCAGGATTACACGATTCGCGCCCAGGTCTCCGAAGGCATGACACTGGCAGCTGCGGCCAAGGCCGGTGTCTCCGAATCATTCGCCAACTCTGGCCAGGCCCCGGCCGGCCGGGTACAAGCAGGTATGACGGCAAACGCAACCGATACCAGCGGCAACTATGTCACGCAGGTTGATGTGAACAATGGCACGATCACGATCACCTATGGCAATGACGCCAACCAGGTAATCAACGGTGAAACACTGAGTCTGACACCTTACGAGTCGCCCGACCTGAGTGTTGTCTGGCGCTGTGGCGCAGCACCGCAACCGGCCGGTACGGCTCTGCTGGGTACCGCCGGCGGTGGTAACACGGCCGCCTATGCCGCGCCGTCGGCCGGCATGCTGCCCAAGTACCTGCCTTCGGCCTGCCGCCTGTAACCGCGGGCTAAAAACTTCCACCTTTGGGTGGAACCGAGCAAAGGGGGCCCTGCGGGCCCCCTTTCTTTTTACCCCCGGCATTCAGGAGTCCGGGGAATCCCGGCAGGCCTGATCCGGTCTTTCGGCAACTGCGTCACGAAACCGGGCCGGAATCGGAAAAAAATGCCCGAATTACCGGTTTATTCGGTTGCGCCCAACGTCCATAATCAGTAAGACTATGTCACATTATCGGGCGTATACGCCTGATTGGTCGGGTTATTTCAGGGGCACAGGGAGTCAATGGCCGTCAGCGCAACCACTTCACCTTTAGCCGGGTTATCGCGGCGCCTCGTTCAGGACGGAATTGTCGACGAGGAAACCGTTCTCACGGCCGTCAAAGCCGCACGCAAGCAGAAAATCGGGCTCGTGCCCTACCTGGTTGCCGAGGCCAACGCGGATCCCCGTAACATTGCCATCGCCGCCTCGCATGAATTCGGCGTGCCGCTGATGGACATCGATGTTCTCGAACTGGATATCGACGCGGTCAAGGCCGTCGACCAGAAACTGATCAACAAGCACCAGACGCTGCCGCTGATGTTGCGAGGCAGACGCATGTTCCTCGGCGTGTCGGATCCGACCAACCTGGCTGCCATCGACGAGATCAAGTTCCAGACCGGGTGCCGCATCGACCCGGTGGTCGTCGAACAGGACAAACTCCAGGCGCTGGTCACCAAGGCGCTCGAAGCGATCGATACATCGATGTCGAGTTTTGACGAAGACGACTTCGATCTCGAAAGCCTGGAAATCAGCGGTGGCGAGGAGGATCTCGACGATGATACAGACAATGACGATGTCGAAGATGCGCCGGTCGTGCGCTTTGTCAACAAGATCCTGCTCGACGCGATCAAACGAGGGGCATCCGACATCCATTTCGAGCCGTACGAAAAAATGTTCCGCGTCCGTACCCGCCTCGACGGTGTCCTGACCCAGGTCGCCTCGCCGCCGACCGCACTGGCCAACAAGGTTTGTGCACGATTGAAAGTCATGTCGCGCATGGATATCGCCGAACGTCGCGTGCCCCAGGACGGGCGCATCAAGATGAAGCTGTCGAAAAACCGGGCAATCGATTTTCGCGTCAATACCTGCCCGACGCTGTTCGGCGAAAAAATCGTGCTGCGTATTCTCGATCCGAGCAGCGCGAAACTCGGCATCGATGCGCTCGGCTACGAGCCGGAACAAAAGAAGCTGTATATGGACGCGCTGGCCCGGCCGCACGGCATGATTCTCGTCACCGGACCGACCGGCAGCGGTAAAACCGTATCGTTATATACCGGTTTGAACATACTGAACACCGAAGACCGGAATATTTCAACGGCCGAGGATCCGGCGGAAATCAACCTGCCGGGCATCAACCAGGTCAACGTCAATACCAAGGTCGGGCTGACGTTCGCATCGTCGCTGCGCGCATTCCTGCGCCAGGATCCGGACGTGATCATGGTCGGCGAGATTCGTGACCTGGAAACCGCCGAAATCGCGATCAAGGCCGCACAGACCGGTCACCTCGTGTTGTCGACACTGCATACGAACGATGCACCGAGCACGCTGACCCGCCTGGTCGACATGGGCGTCAAGGGCTATGCCATTGCCAGCACCGTGCAGCTGATTATTGCCCAGCGTCTCGCGCGAAAACTCTGCGATAACTGCAAGGAAATTCGCGACGTGCCCAAAGAAGCGCTGTTGCAGGAAGGCTTTACTGAACAGGATATCAACACGGGCCTGAAAATTTACGGGCCGGTCGGCTGCAAGCAGTGCAATGACGGTTACAAGGGCCGCATCGGCGTCTTCCAGGTCTTGCCGATCTCCGATGCGATACAGAGAATCATCATGGAAGGCGGTAACTCGACCCAGATCGCCGACCAGGCCGCGCAGGAAGGCGTACCGGATTTGCGGACCATCGGTTTGAAGAAAGTCAAGGACGGACTTACCGGTCTTGAAGAGATCAATCGCGTTACAATTGAATGACCATTTGGGTAGTTGTTGTGCGTTGTTTTTTAATGTCTGGAAGCGAATGATATGGCTCAGTCGGTAGCAGTCAATCAGTCCCCGTTCAACTGGGAGGGGACTGACAGCCGCGGCAAGCGCGTCAAGGGAAAAACCGTGGCCGCCAGCGAAGCCGCCGTACGCGCGGAGTTGCGCCGTCAGGGTGTCGTGCCGCTGCGCGTGCGCAAAGAGACGGTACTGTTTCAGAAGAAAGGCAAGGTTACGCCCGGTGATGTGGCAATCTTCAGCCGCCAGCTGGCCACGATGCTGTCTGCCGGCATTCCTCTCGTGCAGGCCTTCGACATCGTCGGCAACGGACACGACAACCCGGCGGTGCAAAAACTGATCTTTCAGGTCAAGCAGGATGTCGAGGGAGGCAGTTCGCTGGCCGAGGCGCTGGCCAAACATCCACTGCACTTTGACGATCTGTTCGTCAATCTTGTCGAGGCCGGCGAACAGGCCGGCGCACTCGAGACCCTGCTCGACAAAATTGCAACCTACAAGGAAAAAACCGAGGCCATCAAAAAGAAAATCAAGAAGGCGCTGACCTACCCGGCGGCTGTCGTCGTGGTCGCCATGATCGTCACGACCATCCTGCTGATTTTCGTGATCCCGGAATTTGAAACGCTGTTTCAGGGGTTCGGCGCGGACTTGCCGGCCTTTACCCGCATGATCATCAATCTTTCCGAGTTCATGCGTGACCGGGGCTGGCTCGTTGTGATCGTCGGTTTCGGGGCCGTAACCGGCTACCTGGCCATGTACAAACGTTCGAGAAAATTGCGCGAGACCCAGGATCGCATCATGCTGAAACTGCCGATCATCGGCGCCATCCTGGTCAAGGCCGCCATCGCACGCTTCGCACGCACACTGTCGACGATGTTCGCCGCCGGCGTACCGCTCGTCGAAGCGCTCGAATCCGTCGCGGGCGCCACCGGCAACATCGTCTATGAAAATGCGGTTTTGGAGATACGCGATGAAGTGGCGACGGGACAACGGCTGCAGCGTGCCATGGAAAACACCGATTTGTTCCCGAACATGGTCATTCAGATGATTGCGGTCGGCGAGGAGTCCGGATCGCTTGACGAAATGTCGAGCAAGGTCGCCGATTTCTATGAGGAAGATGTCGACAACGCAGTCGATAACATGAGCAGCCTGCTGGAACCGATGATTATGGCAATTCTCGGCGTGCTGGTCGGTGGGCTGGTTGTCGCGATGTATCTGCCCATTTTCAAGATGGGCGCCGTTATCTAGCAACCTGCCCGGCAGGCGCCGGCCCATCGCCCAGCAGACGGTCGAGGTCTCGCGGAGACTGATCCCATTATTGCCGAGATCCTCAATTCGAACCCGATCGTGTTTGACATCGTTGTCGGACTGTTTGGCCTGTTGATCGGCAGTTTCCTGAATGTCGTGATCTATCGCGTACCGATCATGATGGATCGCGAAGAACGTGACTGGCACCGGGCCTTTGCAGCTCGCCACGAACCGTCGAAGACCACACCGGAACCGGCCACAGATGAACCGTTTAACCTGGTTCATCCCCCCTCGGCCTGCCCAAAGTGCGGCACACCGGTCAAGCCGCACCAGAACATTCCGATCCTGAGCTACCTGCTCCTGCGCGGACGCTGTGCGGGTTGCGGCACCCGGATCACGCTCCGCTACCCGCTCGTCGAGGCGTTGACCGCCTGCCTGTCCGTCCTCGTCGCATGGCGTTTCGGTTTCTCGGCGGCATGTGCCGGTGCACTGATCCTGTCGTGGGCGTTGATCGCGCTGACAGCCATCGATCTGGACCGTCAATGGTTACCCGACCGGATCACGCTGCCGTTGCTGTGGATCGGACTGGGCTTCAGCCTGATCACCGGCGCGGACGGCGGTCCCGTGTTCACCGATCCGCGCTCATCGATCATTGGCGCCATGGCCGGGTACCTGGCGCTCTGGAGCCTGTACCAGGGATTCAGGCTCGTGACCGGCAAGGAAGGCATGGGTTACGGTGATTTCAAGCTACTGGCCGCACTCGGCGCCTGGCTTGGCTGGCAGATGCTGCTGATCATTGTCCTGCTGTCGGCTGGCGTCGGGCTGGTCGCCGCGGTCGCGATGATCGTGTTTCGCGGACACGACCGGCAGGTGCCGATCCCGTTCGGGCCCTATCTGGCTACTGCCGGCTTTATTGCGCTGCTGTGGGGGCCGGAACTGCTGACCACCTGGCTCGGCGCCGGCATCCAGGCCGGGACACTACCATAAACCTGTCATGCACCCGACCGTGACGAAACCGTTCAACCGTGAACTGCGCATCGGGTTGACGGGCGGCATTGCCAGCGGCAAAAGCATCGTCGCCGACATGTTTGCGGATCTGGGCGTCCCGGTCATCGATACCGACCGCATCGCCCGCCAGGTCGTCGAACCGGGGCAACCGGGACTCCAGGCCGTTGTCCGGCGATTCGGCACGAATCTGCTGACCCGGGAAGGCACGCTGGATCGACGGCGGCTGCGCAACCTCGTGTTCGACGACGCAGACCAGCGCCGCGCCCTCGAGGACATCCTGCATCCGCTGATTCGTGCCCGAACCGAAGAGCAGGCAGCCGCGGCTGGCGGCCCGTACCAGCTGCTCGTCATACCCCTGCTCGTCGAAACCGGCTTTCCTATTCCCGTCGACCGGGTGCTGGTCGTGGATTGTCCGGAGAAACAGCAACGGTCCCGCCTGCTCTCGCGCGACGGTGAAACGCCGGCGCGCATCGACCGAATTCTCGCTGCACAGGCCGGCCGCCAGGAGCGCCTGGCAGCCGCTGACGATATCATCGAAAACACCGGAACACTGGAACAGACCCGCAGGCAGGTCGAGGATCTGCACGCCAGATACCTGGAACGGGCCAAAACGTGAGCCGGCCCGTCCGCTGCCCGGCACCGTAGAGGCCGGATTCCGGGCGCGCGGACCGAAGGAGAATCGAAAGCCCGGCCCGGTCGCACCGCCCATTTGCGGCCACGCGCCCGGTAGCGCAGAATAGCGACCAGAAACGAGCTCCAGACAACGCCTGATCCGAGACCCGATGGCCCACCCTGCCGAACGACTGACCGAATCGCTTCCCGCCACCGGGGCCGTTCGCTACGAGCACCCGCTGAGCGAGCGAATGCGCACCTACCTGCGGGTCGAGGCCCTGTACAGAGAACTCAGGTTCAACATCGAGCGCGAATCCCAATGGGCCAGCCGCCGTGCCGTGGCCAATCTGCTCGATATAGCCGCCGTTCTGAGCCGCGGAGACATGCGCAGCGACATGCTCAAAGAGGTCGAGCGCCAGAATACCCTGTTCGACCGCTACCTGGGTTTGCCGGACGTCGACGAAAAACGCATTACCGGCATCCTGAAAAACCTGCGTGAACTGCGCAAGGGCCTGATCGGCATAGGCCCCCAGTACCTGAACGACCTCAGGGAAAGCGAGTTTCTCAATGCGATCAAGCACCGCAGTACGATTCCCGGCGGTACCTGCGAATTCGATCTGCCGGCTTTCAGCCACTGGCTCAGACAACCATACCAGAGGCGCCGGACCGACCTGTGTCAGTGGATCGTCAAACTACTGCCCCTTTGCGACAGTGTGGCGGAGTTATTGTGGCTGTTCAGGAGCAGCAGCGAAGCGCAGCGGCAAGTCGCCGTGAACGGCGTCTTTCACTATGCGCTGGAACGCGGCGCCACGTCGGGACTCGTGCGCATTACGCTGCCGACCGGTACGGACTGCTTTCCCGAAATCAGCGGCGGGCGTCATCGCTTTAGCATCCGGTTTAAAAACTGGCCGGATTCGGCGGAACTGTCGAAGCAGATGATCTCGGATGTCGTCTTTGACCTGACGATCTGCTGAACCGCCACCCGTCATCCCGCTACGTCTTCTGCAACGCCTCGACAATCGGCAAATCAGCCGGCAACAAACCGGCCTGCACCAGGGAAGCCGGCGGCTCCCACCGCACGGCCTGACCTTCAATACCCTTCGGCCTGCCGGAATAGCGCTCGACGACAAACACATGCAGGTTGACGAAACGTTCCGGATACTCGTGCGCATAGGACATCATGATGCGGGCAGCGTGAACGGTGACACCGATCTCTTCGGCCAGTTCCCGCACCAGACCTTCGTACGGCGATTCGGCCATATCGATTTTGCCTCCGGGAAACTCCCACCAGCCGGCCTGATGCGTGCCCGCCGGACGTTCCGTAATCAGGACCCGGCCCTGACGATCAATCAGGACGCCGGCCGCGACGTTGATCGAGGGCTTGTCGGATGCCTCACGGGTCAACGCCTGCCGCCTCCCGCGTCAGTTTAATCGCCCGTGACAGCGTTTGTACTTCTTGCCGGAACCGCAGGGGCACGGTTCATTCCGGCCGATCTTGCGTTCATCGCGGACGAACGGCTGAGCCTCGGCAGGTTCTGCTGCCGGTGCAGGCGACGCGGCGCCGGGTGAAGCCGGCTGCTCGCCCGGGGTCATCATGGCGGACGGCGCTTCGGCATGCTGAAATTGCATCTTCCGTCGCTGTTCTGCCGCCCGTCGCTCCTCCATCGCCTCGACTTCTTCCTCGCTGTGCAGTTGCGCCCGCGTCAGTATGCTCGTGACTTCCTTTTTGATCTGATCCAGCGTATCACCAAACATCCTGAAAGCTTCGAGCTTGTACTCCTGCTTCGGATCCTTCTGCGCATATCCGCGCAGATGAATGCCCTGGCGCAAATAGTCGAGCGAAGCCAGATGCTGTTTCCACTGGGCGTCGAGCCGGCCCAGCATCACAACCTTTTCGAAATGGCGCATGATGTCCGGTCCGATTTCGGCCACTTTACGCTCGTAGTCGGCCTCGATTTTCCCGGCAACCAATGCGCGCAGACCCGCTGCATCGATATTTTCGTTTTGCTCCAGGGCAGCCGATACATCGAAGACCGTACCGAATTCGCTTTTCAGTGCCTGTTCCAGCCCGGCGCAATCCCAGTCATCAACGTCTGCATCCTCCGGTATGTACTCGGCCACCAATTCACTCACGACCTCGTCTCTGATTCCGGCAATGACGTCACTGAGATCGTCGACCTCCATCAGTTCGTTGCGCTGTTGATAGATGATAGACCGCTGGTCGTTAGCGACGTCGTCATATTCGAGCAAAGCTTTGCGGGCGTCGAAATTATGTGCCTCGACTTTGCGCTGTGCACGTTCGATCTGGCGGGTCAGCAATTTGCTTTCGATCGCTTCCCCGTCTTTCATGCCGACACGGGTCAGCATGCTCTTGGTCCGGTCGGGATCACCGAAGATCCGCATCAGGTTATCTTCCATCGACAGATAGAAACGACTCGACCCGGCATCGCCCTGGCGGCCCGATCGACCGCGCAACTGGTTGTCGATACGACGCGACTCATGGCGTTCCGTGCCGATAATATGCAGCCCGCCGGCATCGAGCACGGACTGGTGACGCTCCTTCCATTCCGACTCGACGCGTGCCACCGTTTCGGGGTCCGGATTCTCGCCAAGCGCCCTGATCTCGGCCTCCAGATTTCCGCCGAGAACAATATCGGTGCCGCGACCGGCCATGTTTGTCGCAATCGTAACGGTACCCGGACGGCCGGCATTCTCGACGATGTGCGCTTCGCGTTCATGCTGCTTGGCATTCAGCACTTCGTGCTCGATACCGCTTTTGCGCAGCAGGCCGGACAGGTATTCCGATGTCTCGATCGAGGTCGTGTCGACCAGCACCGGCTGGCATTTTTTCTGGCATTCCTTGATATCTTCGATGATCGCGTTGAACTTGTCTTCCTGCGTCAGAAACATGAGGTCCGGCTGATCGTCCCTGACCATGGGCCGGTGCGTTGGAATAACGACGACTTCGAGCCCGTAAATCTGCTGAAACTCGAACGCCTCGGTGTCAGCGGTACCGGTCATCCCCGACAGGGTTTTGTACATCCGGAAATAATTCTGGAACGTAATCGATGCGACTGTCTGGTTTTCTTCATTGACGACGACACCTTCCTTCGCTTCGACGGCCTGGTGCAGGCCGTCGGACCAGCGGCGGCCGGGCATCGTGCGCCCGGTGAATTCGTCGACGATAACGATCTCGCCGTCTTTAACGACATACTCGACGTCGCGCTTGTACAGGGCATACGCGCGCAGACCGCTCGTGATGTGATGCATCAATCGAATGTTGGACGCATCGTACAGGCTTTCGTCCTCGCCGATCAGGCCATCTTCGACCAGCAGCTTCTCGACCGTTTCATGTCCCTGTTCGGTCAGAAATGCCTGCTTGGTCTTCTCATCGATCGTATAGTCGCCCGGATGTTCTTCGTCTTCTTCCAGTGTGAGCCTGGGAATGACACGATTGATCTTGACATACAGTTCGGAACTTTCGTTTGACGGTCCGGAAATAATCAGGGGTGTCCGGGCCTCGTCGATCAGGATCGAGTCCACTTCGTCGACAATGGCAAAACCGAGGCCGCGCTGCATCTGGTCTTCCTTCTGCTGGGCCAGGTTATCGCGCAGGTAATCGAAGCCGAACTCGTTGTTCGTGCCGTATGTGATGTCAGCCAGATAAGCCTCACGCTTGTCGGCGGTGGACTGGCCCGTAGAAATGATACCGACGGACATGCCGAGAAACTCGTAAATCGGGCGCATCCAGTTCGCATCACGCCGCGCCAGGTAATCGTTGACGGTCACGATATGCACCGGCACGCCGGCCAGCGCATAAAGATAAGCCGGCAATGTCGCAATGAGCGTCTTGCCCTCACCGGTTCGCATTTCGGCAATTTTGCCCTCGTACAACACGATGCCGCCGATTAACTGCACGTCAAAATGACGCAGGCCCAGCGTGCGTTTCGAGACTTCACGCACGACGGCAAACGCTTCGGCCAGCAAACTGTTCAGCTCGGCACCGTCTGCCAGCCGTTGCCTGAATTCGGGCGACTTGGCGCGCAATTCGTCATCTGATAACGATTCGAGATCCGCTTCCAGTGCCGCGGCTCGCCTGACGGTCTTGTCGTACTGCCGCAGCAGTCGCTGATTGCGACTACCGAAGACTTTCTGCAAAATATTGGCCAAACCAGTTCCTCAGTCGATCGCCAGCAGTTGCGGCAAAACCGCATAGCGACTCAAGCGAATTCAATTGCGCACCGCACCCGTAGAAAGGCGGCTATTGTAAAGGGTTCGGATGAAGCGGGAAATGCCGGAATGACAATGCAGTCAGCCCCGGGGTGCCGTGCCGGAAACGTCCACGGAGGATGCGGTCAGGTCGTCTGGGAGATAAATTTGACCGGATTGACCGGCCGGCCGCGATACCAGACCTCGAAATGCAGATTTGGCCCCGTCGCCCGCCCCGTCGAGCCCAGCAACGCGATCTTCTGCCCCGGCTGAACCCGGTCTCCGGGGGCTACGAGATTTTGTTCACAATGCGCATAGCGCGTGACATAACCGTTGCCATGATTGATCTCGACCATGTTCCCGTAACCGAATCGTGGCCCGGAATAAGTCACGACACCGCCTGCGACCGCCAGAACATCGCTGCCTCTCTTGCCGGCAAAGTCGATGCCCCGATGGCGGGCCGTCTTGCCGTTGAACGGGTCGGTGCGAGTGCCGAAATAACTGGAAATATAACCTGACCTGACCGGCCTTCCCTGCGGATAGACCCGGTCGTGCAGTTTTCGATTTAGCATCAGGCGTTCGAGCACGAGCAACTGCTGCTCCTGTCCGTGCAGCGAGCGATCCATCGCGTCGATGGCATCGAAAAAGTCCCCCACCTGTCCCGGTGCAGGTGCGGCGGAGGGTTCCAGCGGGCCTCCGAGGGCCGGTTCGCTGACAAAATCAAATTCACCGTCATCGAGATCCGCCATGCTGGTCAGGCGATGACCCAGGGCATTGAGGCGAATCGTGCTCGCATTCAAAGAACCCATGCGCACGGCCAGTGCGTCCAGTTGCTCCTGGGCCCGGTTTCTCAATTGGCCGAGTTCGGCTTTCTGCGCCGCAAGGTCTGCGCGCAGGGCCTCAACGCCTGCCATCGACGGGTCCGGGCTCATCGACCGGAGCAGCAAGCCACTGCCGACCAGCACCGCCAAGGCAATCATGGCGCATGCCATCAGAACAGGCAGGGAAATATTGATATGGCGAGCCGCGCTCCTGCTCTGTGTCAGAAGAATTATTTTCATCAGATCCGCCTCAACCCTTGTATCACCCGCGAGCTCCCCAAAACCTGGCTCAAGAACCTGCCGACGGTTGATTCAATAGGTTTTTTCAGACACGGCGATCTGAAGAAAACCTGGCTCGAATGTTCCACTGGGCAACCCCGCTATCATAGGAAAAACCGTTAGACCGGTGGCTTTGCGTCCCCGTCTTTCGACGGGTATGCCTTTTGCGGGCTAGACTATGCCCAATGCCGCTCACCAAGACAAGGAACGGGTCCCACATCCTGCCATTTAACTTAATGTAATATGTCAACAAACAAGCCCAAGTCATTGTCCGAACTAATTCACTCTCCGAATTCCAGCCTCGGCAAACTGGCGACCAAAGCGCGCGGAAAAGTCGGTTTAATCGACCATATCCGCAAGGGACTGGCACCGGAGCTGGCCGCCGAACTCGTACACTGCGCCGTCGGTGACGACGGCACGCTGAACGTGCGCGCCTCGGGCCCGGAATGGGCCAGCCGGCTCCGGTTTGAAAGCGAGAAACTGCTGGCACTCGGCCGCGAGCTGCACCCGGAGGTGACCCAGGTCAAGGTACGGGTTGCGCATCCGGGGTACTGAGGTCCGGGTTTCGGGGTCTGTTTGAGCCTGGTACTGGTTTTTATCGGGCGGGGTTGCAGCGAAATCGGGTAGTTCCCCGGGCGATTTTTTGCCCGGTATAAAGGAGGATGCAACTCAGGCAACAACAGCCATCGCAAAAGAAACCGGCGCCTGATTCGTATCATCGAAGGTCACGATTTCCCAGGCGCTTTCGTCATCCAGCAGCGCCCTCACGAGCCGGTTGTTCAGGCCATGGCCGGACTTATAGCCGCTGAACTCGCCAATCAGGCTGTAACCCAGCAAATACAGATCGCCTATCGCGTCGAGAATCTTGTGACGCACAAACTCATCTGCATAACGCAAGCCATCTTCATTCATAACCCGGTAATCATTAAGGACAATCGCATTGTCCATCGTGCCTCCGAGCGTCAGGTCATGGGCCCGCAACGCTTCGATATCGCGAAGAAAACCGAAAGTACGCGCGCGACTGACCTGCCTGACGAAGGAGGTTGTCGAAAAATCGATACTCGCCGTCTGCGTATGCCGCTTGAAGATCGGGTGGTCGAAATCGATGCTCAGATTAACCTTATAGCCGTTATACGGCCTCAACTCGGCCCATGTGTCGCCGTCTTCGACCCGCTTCGTTTTTCTGACCCGTGCAAACCGCTTGAGCGCACTCTGCTCGACGATGCCCGCCGATTGCAGCAGAAACACAAAGGGCGCCGAACTGCCGTCCATGATCGGCACCTCGGGCGCACTCAGATCGACAAATGCGTTATCGACGCCGAGACCGGCCAGCGCCGCCATCAGGTGTTCGATGGTCGCCACTTTCGTGCGGTCCTGCGCGAGTGTCGTGCCGAGCATCGTATCGCCGACGGATGCCGCCTCGGCCCTGATATCGACCGGCGGCTCGACATCGAGTCGGCGAAACACGATTCCGGTATTTTCGACAGCGGGCCGGATTGTCATGTAGACCTTCCGGCCCGAATGCAGCCCGATACCCGTTGCACGAATCGAATTCTTCAACGTTCGCTGTCTGAGCATAAGCTGGCCCGATCACGAGTCAAACTGCGATACGAGACAACGTGTCCCGCGCACAAAAAACCGTGACCTTTCACCCCCTGTTTAACGACAACCCATTGAATCCGGATCAATCAACCGGGTCGCGCACAAATCGACAAGCTGCGACGCGCACAAAGCTACCATACAGCCGGAAAAACATAAAACCTGGCGGATCGATTCAACTGACGGGACCGGGTCCTCCTTTTTATACGAGAAACATCGTTTCGGACTCAATCGGCCTGGCGACGCAGGAAGGCCGGAATATCGAGCAAGTCGAATTCCTGCGGAGCCGGGGGCACCTGCTCTGCCGTGGCCTGCTGGCGTACCTTGGTGGGCCGTTCGAAGTCCTGGTAATTCGGCTCCGCGGCTTCGCCGCGCGGCTGTTCAGCCTCCACGACATGCATCGGAGGCACGACACGCTTTTCGAGCGGCTGGCCAAGACCGGTGGCCACGACTGTCACACGGATATTATTACTCATATCCGGATCGATCACGGTACCGACGACCACGGTCGCATCTTCCGATGCGTATTCCTTGATGGTATCGCCCACGGCCTGGAATTCACCGATCGCCAGATCCATGCCGGCCGTCACATTGACGAGAATTCCCCGGGCACCCTGCAGGTTAATATCCTCCAGCAGGGGGCTGGAGATTGCCGCCTCGGCCGCTTCGCGCGCGCGGTCTTCACCGGCGGCGCTGCCCGAACCCATCATCGCCATGCCCATTTCACCCATGACCGTACGGACATCGGCAAAATCGACATTGATCAGGCCCGGCCGTGTAATCAATTCGGCAATACCTTGGACAGCGCCCTGCAGAACCTCGTTCGCCGATTTGAACGCATCGAGCAACGTCGTTTCCGGCCCGAGCACCGTCAGCAATTTCTCATTCGGAATGGTGATCAGCGAATCGACGTACTTGCCCAGATCGTGGATGCCCTGTTCGGCCACCGATGATCGCTTGCCGCCTTCCATCAAAAACGGCTTGGTCACGACAGCCACCGTCAGAATGCCCAGTTCGCGGGCTACCTGCGCGACAACCGGCGCCGCGCCGGTACCGGTACCACCACCGAGTCCGGCGGTTATAAACAGCATGTCGGTGCCTTCGACCACCTCCTGGATTCGATCACGGTCTTCCATTGCCGCCTGCCGGCCGACCTCCGGATCGGCGCCGGCGCCGAGACCCTTGGTAATATTGCAGCCAATCTGCAGCGGTATGCGTACATTCGTCCCCTGCAATGCCTGCGCATCCGTATTGGCGCAAATGAAATCTACGCCTTCGATGCCGCAGCTGACCATGTGCTTGACCGCATTGCCGCCACCGCCACCGACACCCAGTACCTTTATTACAGCGTTTTGACTGTATCCGTCCATTAGCTCAAACATCGATATCACTCCTCACAACAACAACTAAAAATTACCCTGAAACCAGGACTTCATTCGTTCCCAGACTTCCCGCAATCCCCCGCCGACCGGGTGATCTCCTACATAATTCAATCCGCCCCGATTGCGCGCATACAGCAATAAACCCACGCCCGTGGCATGAATGGGGTTGCGCACGACATCGCTGAGGCCACGCACATGCTGTGGCAGGCCGAGGCGCACCGGCATGTGAAAAACCTCTTCGGCCAGTTCGATGGCGCCTTCCATTTTCGAACTGCCGCCGGTCAATACGATGCCGGCCGCGATCATGTCCTCGAATCCGCTGCGGCGCAGTTCATCGCGAATCAGGCCGAACAATTCCTCGTAACGCGGCTCGACAACTTCCGCCAGCGTCTGGCGTGCCAGCTTGCGCGGCGGCCGGTCACCGACACTGGGCACTTCGATCGCTTCATCGCGATTTGCCAGCTGCGACAGGCAACACGCATACTTGATCTTGATTTCTTCGGCATACTGAGTCGGCGTGCGCATCGAAATCGCTATGTCATTCGTCACCTGATCGCCGGCTATCGGAATGACCGCGGTATGTTTGATGGCCCCGCCGTTAAACACGGCTATATCGGTCGTGCCGCCGCCGATATCGACCAGGCAAACACCGAGTTCCATCTCGTCATCGGTCAGCACCGAGTAACTCGATGCAAGCTGTTCGAGCACGACATCGTCAACCTCCAGGCCGCAACGCTGGACGCATTTGACGATGTTCTGTGCCGCGCTGGCCGCGCCGGTCACCATATGCACACGCGCTTCGAGCCGCACGCCGGACATGCCGATCGGCTCGCGAATACCCTCCTGTCCGTCGATGATGAATTCCTGCGGCAGGACGTGCAGGATGCGCTGATCGGCAGGTATCGCAACGGCGCGGGCGGCGTCTATCACCCGCTCGACGTCGGACCGGACCACTTCACGATCCCGGATTGCGACGATACCGTGCGAGTTCAGACTCCGGACATGACTGCCGGCTATGCCCGTGAAGACCGAGTTGATTTGACAGCCGGCCATCAATTCGGCCTCTTCGATCGCCCGACGAATTGAATTTACGGTCGACTCGATATTGACGACAACCCCTTTTTTGAGCCCGCGCGACGGATGAATACCGAAGCCGATCACCTCCAGCTCTCCCTCTTCATGAATTTCACCGACAATTGCGACGACCTTGGATGTACCGATATCCAGCCCGATGATCAGCCCCTTGTCCGCTTTCCTAGGCATGGGGCTTCGCCCCCCTGCCGGCCTGTGCATTCATGTGCGCCTGGGTTTTCCAGCCGATTGCAAAACCATTCGTATATCGCATATCAATGTAGTCCACATCTTCCGCCTGCGCCGCCACTACCTTGTCCAGCGCCTCAAAAAACCGATCCAGCCGGGCCTCCACCATCCGGGCGCCGAGCCGGACCCTGATTCCGCTATTCAACTGCATTTCCCATGCGCCGCGCGCATCGAGTTTCAACGAGACCGCATCCATGCCGCGACGTTCGAGCCGCTTCTCGATCCGGAAATACATTTCGGCAACACGCCGCTGTGTGTCTCGCGGTCCGCTGAGCAACGGCAATTCCACCGGCGCATGCGAGATATTTTCGACAAACAGCTCTCCGTTGACATTCAACAGCCCGGCGTTGCCCCAGCGTGCGACCGGATTCTGTTCTTCAATGTCGACCTCGATCGTTCCCGGCCAGCGACGCCGCACCTGTGCATTTGCAACCCACGGCAATGCGCACAACTGTCGCCGCATTGCCGTCAGATCCGCGCTCAGAAATCCCGTCTGTATATAGTGGCCCAGTGCATCTTCGACTTCGATCGCCGACACGCGTTCGAACGCGCCGTCGATAACGACAGCCTGAATGGGCCGGTTCATCAGCCACAGAGTCGCTACGTAGACCACCAGTGAGACGGCCAGGACCGTACCCAGCGTTACCAGCCGCGCCCACGGTATGCGGGCCCAGCCGTTCTCCAGCGCTGCACTAAAAAGATGCAGTGGATTCGGCCGTTCCGCCTTCACCTTGCGTTTACGGTTACGTTTGCCCTTAACCGCCATTTGCCGCCTCCGGACGTGCTCTACCGGCCACGGGCCTGGTCATGCTCGTTTCGAGGATTCGCCAGACCAGCTCATCGAAATCAATCCCGGCCGCACTCGCCGCCATCGGCACGAGGCTGTGGGCCGTCATACCCGGTACGGTGTTCACTTCGAGCAGCAGGGGCGTTTCGGCTTCTCCGAGCATGAAGTCGATACGACCCCATCCGCTCGCCCCGACTGCCCGGAAGGCGCGCAGCGCCAGCTCGCCCCATGCGCGCTCACGCTCCGGATCCACGCCACACGGGCAAACATAGCGGGTCCGATCGCTGAAATACTTTGCCTCGTAATCGTAAAATGTATTTGCCGCATCAATGCGCACGAGCGGTAGCGCCTCGCCCTGCAAGACGGTCACGGTGTATTCGCGGCCAGTCACCCAGCGCTCGGCCAGCACTTCGCAACCATACCGGGCAGCGGTGGCATAGGCACCGGCCAGCTCCTCGCGGTGTTCGACGCGCACGAGGCCAAGACTCGATCCTTCTTCGGCAGGTTTGATCATCAACGGCAAACCGAGGGCATCGACGATCGACTCGAACGCCTGCGGCCCCGTGACGACACGGAAATCAGGTGTATCGAGCCCGGCGCCGGCCAGCAGCTGTTTTGTGCGCAGCTTATCCATGCTGATCGCCGATCCCTTGATGCCGCTGCCCGTATAGGGCATGCCCAGAAACTCGAGCAATCCCTGTACGCTGCCGTCTTCCCCGCCCCGACCATGCAATGCAATCCAGGCCCGGTCGAACGCGCCGGTCTGTAATGTTGCGATCAGGTCCCTGGCCGTGTCCACGCGATGAGCATCGATTCCGCGTGCGCGCAATGCCTTGTGCACGGCCGCACCGGTCATCAGTGAAATCTCGCGTTCCGCCGATTTCCCGCCCAGCAGCACGGCCACCTTGCCGAACCGGCACGGGTCGTCCACCACCGTTCTTCGTTCGACCGTGGCCGTAACCGGCATCATCGCGGTTCTCCGACAATATGCACTTCGAGCTCGAGCCGCACACCATGCCGATCTTCGACAATGCGGCGCACGTGATCGATCAGTGCTTCGACGTCAGTGGCGGTCGCATCGCCGGTATTGATGATGAAATTTGCATGTTTGGACGAGACCTCCGCCCCACCGATCCGGTGGCCCTTCAATCCTGCAGATTCGATCAATTGCGCCGCATGCCTCCCGGGCGGATTGCGAAATACCGAACCGCAACTGGGTAACCCGAGGGGCTGGCGGTCCTGGCGTTCACGCATCAATGCCCGGACGGCTTTCACGCTGTCACCGGCTTGCCGGACAAATTCGAATCGTGCGTCCAGAAACCATTCGTTGGCCGGCACGACGACCTGCCGGTAACCGATGCTGAACTCGGATTTGAGCCGGGTCCGGATCGTACCGTGGCGATCGATGGTATCGACCTCGATGACGCTGTCCCAGGTTTCGCCGTCGAATGCCCCGGCATTCATTGCCAGTGCCCCGCCGATCGTGCCCGGAATTCCGGCAAAAAATGCCGACGGGCCGAGTTGCCACCGGGTGCACCGCCGCGCCAGTGTCGTGCATGGCACCCCCGCACCGGCCGAGACGACAGACTCGGATAAGCGCGACACCTCGCCCATGACCCGGGTCGGCGCAATCACGACACCGCGTATCCCGCCATCGCGAACCAGCAGGTTGCTGCCCAGCCCGGTCCAGTGAATCGGCGTTTCATGATCGAGCGCGCCGAGAAAGGACTGGAGCTCGGCCATCGACAACGGCCGAAAATAGATATCGGCCGGCCCACCGAGACGCCAGGTCGTATGCCTGGACATCGGTTCGTCCTTCAGGACCGCGTTCATTGGCCGCCCTCCGCCGGTGCAGTTCGCTGCATAGCTGCGGGTAACGTCTGGGCAACGGTGCCGATGTCGCCGGCACCGAGCGTCAGGACAATGTCACCGTCGCACAGCACGCCGGCCAGCAATCCGGGCAGTTGCCCGAGATCGGGAACAAACACCGGCTCGGCGCGGCCGCGCATGCGAATCGCACGGCAAATTGCACGACCGTCGGCGCCCGGAATCGGTTCTTCTCCGGCCGCATAAACCTCGGCAATGAACAACGGTTCTGCGGCCGATAAAACAGCTGCAAAGTCGTCGAGCAAATCCCGCGTACGCGAATAACGATGCGGCTGATAAACAACGACGCAGCGGCGCTCGGGCCAACCCTGGCGAACGGCCTGGAGTGTCGCAGCGATCTCCGTTGGATGATGACCGTAATCATCGATGAACATCACCCGGCCAAACGGCGTCGTTTCATCGGCCAGGATCTGCATGCGCCGATCGATACCCTGAAATTTTGACAGGGCCCGGCAGACGGACTCGTCGTCGATTTCCAGTTCCAATGCAACGGCAATCGCCGCCAGTGCATTGAGTACGTTGTGGCGCCCGGGAAGATTGAGCTCGATCCCGAGCGGTTCGCCGGTATCGGGTCGCAGCACCGAGAAACGCGAAATGCCGCCTTCGTTTTTAACGTCGATGGCGCGCACATCGGCATTCTCGTGCATCCCGTATGTCAACACCGCACGTTTGACACTCGGCAACACGGCCTGTACGCCCTCGTCATCCCGGCACATGACAGACACACCGTAAAACGGCAGATTATGGATAAATTCGAGAAAACTGCTGCGCAGCTCGACGATATCGCCGCGATACGTGGACATGTGGTCTGCATCAATATTCGTCACGACGGCCATCATCGGCTTCAAATGAATAAATGACGCATCGCTTTCATCGGCCTCCGCGACAAGATAATGGCCCGCGCCAAGCCGGCCGTTCGTGTCGGCGCTCTTTAACCGACCGCCGATCAGAAATGTCGGATCCTCGCCCGCTTCGGCGAGCACGCTCGCTATCAGGCTGGTTGTCGTGGTCTTGCCATGCGTGCCCGCCACGGCAATGGCAAATCGAAAACGCATCAGTTCGGCAAGCATCTCGGCACGCCTGATGATCGGCAGCCGCCGCTCGCGCGCGATGACAATCTCCGGGTTCACCGGATCGATCGCGCTGGAGACCACGACGAGATCGGCCTCGCCGATATTATCGCCGCGGTGACCGATCGAAATTGCGGCTCCGAGCCCCGACAGGCGCCGGGTTACGTGCGACTCCTTCAGGTCCGATCCTTGCACGGCATAACCCAGATTGATCAGGACTTCGGCAATACCGCCCATGCCGACGCCGCCGATGCCCACGAGATGAATCCGGTTGATCTTGCGCATGCGCTGGTTCATGACGCCCGCACCATCGACAGACACAACTCGGCGACCTCATTCGTCGCATGGGGCCTTGCCAGGGAGCGGGCGCGCACAGCCCGGTCGACCAATAACGTCCGGTCGTCGCAATACCGGCGCAGCTCGTCTGCCAGCAATCGGGCATTCAGCTCGGCCTGTGCGATTAATACCGCCGCACCGGCCGCCACCAGATAGCGGGCATTTTTGGTCTGATGATCGTCGACGGCTGTCGGGTAAGGCACGAGGATCGAACCGAGACCGGCCGCGGCCAGCTCGGATATGGTTAACGCCCCGGCGCGGCAGATAACCAGATCCGCCCAACCGTAACTCTCGGCGATATCGTCGATGAAGGCCTCGACACGGGCATCAATACCGGCGGATTGATAGGCCTGGCGCGTACCCTCCAGATCGGTCCGCCCGGACTGGTGCCAGATCGCGCAAGGCTGGCTGTCGCCGAGCAGACGAACGGCCGCCGGCACCGTTTCATTCAACACCCGCGCGCCCTGGCTGCCGCCGAGCACGAGCACGCGAATTCGTCCGTGACGTCCGTCGAACCGTTCCACCGGCTCCGGTAACGCGGCAATATCGGAACGGACCGGGTTGCCGACGAGCCGTGCGCGTTTCCCGGCAGAAAAACTGCCCGGGAAGGCTTCGAGCACCTCCCGGGCAAGCCCGGCCAGAAGACGGTTGGTCAAACCGGCAACAGAATTCTGTTCGTGAATGATCAGTGGCCTGCCGAGCATCCAGGCCGCCAGCCCGCCCGGGCCGGACGCGAATCCACCCATACCCAGAACGAGCTTCGGTCGATGCCGGACCACGACGCGCATGGCATCGAAGACAGCCAGCAATAATTTCAACGGCGCGACGAACCACGACCACAGCCCCTTGCCGCGCAGACCCGAAACGCGGGTCGCTTCGAGCAAAAAACCGTTGTCCGGCACGAGTTTTGTTTCGATGCCCCGTCGCGAACCGAGCCAGACAATTTCCTGGTTGCGTGCTCGCAGCACCCGGGCAACCGCCAGCGCCGGGAATACGTGACCGCCGGTGCCGCCCGCCATGATCAATATCGGGGCGGTCATCGCTTGCGAACCCCGCGCCTGACCCGACTCCTGGCCGACTTCCCCCGGCCCCCGCTTTCGAGTTGCCGATTTTCCATCTCGATGCGCAACAACAAACCGAGCGCTATCAGGGTGATCAACATGCTGCTGCGACCGTAACTGATCAGCGGTAATGTCAGCCCCTTCGTCGGCAGGATGCCCATGTTGACGCCGATATTGATGAAAACCTGGACACCCATCCAGATCGCCAGACCGAAGGCCAGGTTCGCCTGGTACAACCGGCCGACGGCCGCCGAGTTGCCGGCTATCCGGAGTACGCGCCAGACCAGCATGGCGAACAGACCGATCAGCACGACACTGCCGACCAGACCGAACTCCTCGGCGATGACGGCAAAGACAAAATCCGTGTGGGCCTCCGGCAAATAGAACAGTTTTTGTACGCTGCCGCCCAGGCCGGCGCCGAACCACTGACCGGAACCGATCGCAATCAGCGATTGCGTCAACTGAAAACCGCTGTCGAACGGATCCGACCAGGGATCGAGAAACCCCGTCAATCTCTTCAAACGATAGGGCGATAACAGCGCGAGCGCCGCCAGCCCGAGTATGACCACCAGGCTGCTGGCCAGAAAATCCCGCAAGCGGGCACCGGCGATAAACAGCACGGCCAGTGAAATCGTCAACATGACGACCGAAGCACCGAAATCAGGCTCCAGCAACAGCAGAAAACAGGTCAGCCCGACCAGTGCCATCGGTTTGGCGAAACCCATGAACCGATCGCGCAATTCCGCCCGATGACGAACCGCATAACCCGACAAATACATGAGCATCAGCAGCCGGGCGGGCTCGGAGACCTGCATGATGCTGATGCCACCGAGGCTCAGCCAGCGCGTACTGCCGTTGACGGTGTTGCCGAAACCGGGAACCAGGACGGTAAAGAGCATACCGAGCGCCAGGCAAACGAGTAGAAAACCACAGCGCTCCCACAGCGATGTCGGCACGCGCAACATGACCGCCGCACCGACCAGCCCGGCAAAGACGGCCAGGGCCTGTTGCTCCAGGTAATAGAAAGGGTTGCCGGTATTGCGCTCGGCCAGCGAAATCGACGCCGACGTCAACATGACCAGGCCGAAGCACAGTATCGTCGTCACGAGCAGGACAAGCGTCCAGTCGATATGTTGATCGAAACCGGGTGCCGGCCGGGCAACGCGTGATTTGCGCATGGTGGTTGCGACACTCACTGCACAAGCTCCCTGACTGCGGCAGCGAACGCATCGCCGCGTTCGGCAAAATTCCGGTACATGTCGAGACTGCTGCAGGCCGGTGCCAGCAAAACCGTATGGCCGGGTCCGGCGATCTGCAGCGCGGCGGCGACTGCTGCACGCATGTCTGCAACCACCTGCAGCTCGCACGAGCCGGCCAGTTCTTTCTCCATTCGCCGGGCATCGCGACCGATCAGCAGGGCGGTCCCCGTGCGCTCCCGGAGCGCCGTGGCCAGCAGGTCGAACTTCGCACCCTTCGCATCGCCGCCTGCAATCAATATGACCGGCCCTTCGATGCCGGCCAGGCTTGCCAGTGCAGCCTCGACATTTGTCGCCTTCGAGTCATCGATCCACGTCACGCCCCCTGCCGTCGAGACAACCTGCATGCGGTGCGCCAAACCATGAAAACGCTTGAGCGTCTGCGCCATTCCGTGGAGGTTCACACCGAGCGCCGCACCCAGTGCGAGCGCCGCCATGGCGTTCGACAGGTTGTGACGACCGATCAACGGCAGTTCGTCGATGGAAATCAGCAAATCATCGCCGTGAGCGATGCATTCGCCGCGGGGAGTTCGGCGCAGGCCGAGCTGTCCGGCCGCAGGCCGATCCAGGCCGAATGTCGTGACCGGTATACCATGCCTGACGAACCGGGCCAGGTCCGGCTCGTCACGATTCACGACAGCATGCCGGCAATCTTCGTAAATACGCGCCTTTGCCGTACGATAGTCCGCCATGGCGCCATGCCGGTCGAGATGATCGGGCGAAATATTCAACAAGACGGCGACTGCGGCCGGTACGGCGCAACTGCGTTCAAGCTGAAAGCTCGACAACTCCAGCACGATCACATCCGCATCCCTGTCGAGCAGGTCCAGCGCCGGCGTGCCGATATTACCGCCGACCGCCGCAGTCATTCCGACCGCGGTCAGCGACTCGCCGACCATCGACGTGACAGTACTCTTGCCGTTCGAACCGGTGATTGCAACAATCGGTGCAACGCATTCACGGACGAACAAATCGATGTCACTGGCAATCTCGAGTCCGCGTTTGCGTGCGTCTGCGAGCAGTGCGGCTTCCATGTCAAAGCCCGGCGAGATGACAATTCTCTCGATCGTCGGCGGCAGATCGCAGGGTTGCTTGCCGACCCGGATGCGCGCATCGGGCATCACGTCCAGAATTGCATCCATGCCCGGTGGTTCTTCACGCGTATCGACGAAAGCGGCGACGATTCCACGGGCAGCGAAGTATCTCGCGCACGATGCGCCCGTCAGCCCCATTCCCATGACGAGCACGGTTGGTTCGACGGCGAATCCGCGGGAAACCGAATCGATTTTCATGGCCACCATCGTCATCACCGCAGCTTCAGGCTCGACAGCCCTACAAGAACGAGAATAACCGTGATAATCCAGAATCGGACAATGACTTTCGGTTCGGCCCAGCCTTTCAGTTCGTAATGATGATGCAACGGGGCCATGCGGAAGATACGCCGGCCCGTTAGCTTGAATGACGCCACCTGGATGATGACCGACAGCGTCTCGATGACGAACAGGCCGCCCATGATCACCAGCACCAGCTCCTGACGAACGATGACCGCCACGGTGCCCAGCGCGGCGCCCAGCGCCAGCGCTCCGATATCACCCATGAAAACCTGTGCAGGATATGTGTTGAACCACAGAAACCCGAGTCCGGCACCTGCCAGAGATGTGCAAAATACGAGCATTTCTCCAGCACCCTGGATGTACGGGATGTCGAGATAATCGGAAAAAATTGCGTTACCGGCGGCATAGCCGAAAATGCCGAGCCCGCCGCCGACGAGCACCGCAGGCATGATCGCCAGGCCGTCCAGACCGTCAGTCAGGTTGACGGCATTGCTTGTACCGACAATGACGAAATACGTCAGCACGATGTAGAAAGTACCCAGCGGAATGGCCACGCCTTTCAGATACGGAATCAGCAATGCCGTCTCGTACCGATTATCGGCCATCAGAAACAAAATGACGGCAACGACAATCGCCGTGAGCGATTGCCAGAAAATCTTGGTACGCGCAGACATCCCGGCCGGATCGCGCAGAATGAGTTTTTTGTAATCGTCGACAAAACCAATCAGGCCGAATGCCCCCGTCACGGCGATGACAATCCACACATAGGCATTCTTGAGATCGGCCCACAAGAGCGTACTGATCAGAATGGCGACAAGAATCAGCACCCCGCCCATCGTCGGTGTGCCGGCTTTGGGTAAATGGCTCTTCGGGCCGTCCATGCGCACGGTCTGGCCGATCTGCCTGACGCTCAGGCGCTTGATCATTACCGGCCCCATGACCAGGGAAATCACCAGCGACGTCAACGCGCCCATGATCGCCCGCATCGTGATATACGTGAAAACATTAAAGCCTGACACGTAATCTTTGAGATATTCGGCCAATAGCAGCAACATCAGGCGCAACCCTCCGCGTTCGTGGCGGTATTGGCCAGAGACGGCAGGAGTTTTTCCATGCCCATGCATCGCGAGCCCTTGATCAAAATTGTCAGGCCTGCTCCGGTCTCTTCGGTCAACGCCTCGCCAAGACAGGCAATGAGTGCATCGCACCCGGTGAACGCCCTGGCCCCGGCGCCAAACGCGTCAGCTGCAGCCTGCGCCTCTTCACCGAGCGTATAGAGCCGCTCGATACCCGACTCCCTCGCCTGCTGCCCGACATCGGCGTGCAATTCCCGACTTCGGTCGCCGAGTTCGGCCATATCGCCGAGAACCAGCCATGCCCGGCCACCCAGGCCGGCCAGAACCGAAATCGCCGCTGTCACCGACACCGGGTTCGCGTTATAGGTATCGTCGATGATTCGCGCTCCGCCGCGGCCGGCGATGGTCCGCAGGCGGCCGGCAACGTTCTCGATCGAGGCGAGCCCTGCCCCGATCGAGTCCCACAACGCGCCGGCCGCCCGGGTCACCGCGATCGCCGCAAGTGCATTGAGCACATTGTGACGACCGACCATAGGCAATTTGATCCTTACCCGATCGCTTGCCTCGCGCACATCGAACGACAATTCGAATCCATCTGCAACCGCTGTTTCGTGAATATCTTCCGCCACATAATCTGCCTCCCGATGGAGGCCGAACGACACAACCCGTGCCGGACCGGCCAGCCGGTGCCACAAACCGAAAAACCGGTCATCCCGGTTGACAACGGCAACGGCATCGGGGCCAAGGCCGGCAAACAGCTCGCCTTTTGTTTCGGCTACCGCCTGCTCCGAGCCGAACCCTTCCAGGTGCGCGGCACCGGCATTCGTGACGAGACCGATGGTCGGCGCCGCGATGGTTGCCAGGGTGGCAATGTCGTCACGATGACTGGCGCCCATTTCCAGTACTGCAACGGCATGACGGTCGCGCAGGCGCAGCACGGTCAGCGGCAAACCGATTTCATTGTTCAGGTTACCGGTTGTCGCCAGCACTTTATCGGCCGCACCGAAATGTGCACGCAATATGGCGGCAATCATTTCCTTGACCGTGGTCTTGCCCGTGCTGCCGGTCACGGCAATAACCGGCCTGTCGAAACGTCGACGCCAGCATCCGGCCAGGCGGCCCAGCGCAATGCGCGTATCTCCGACTTCCACTTGCGGCAGGTCGACCTTTTGCCGGGTCTCGACCACGGCACCGACCGCCCCGCGGCGCCCGGCTTCGGCAACGAACCGGCCGGCGTCAAAATGCGGTCCGCGCAACGCGAAGAACAGCTGCCCGGGTTTGAGTGAACGGGTATCGGTACTGACCGCATCGAAATTCCGGTCAGCGCCGATCAGCGTTCCGCCAACCGACCGAGCAACCATGTCGAGCGTGCCCATGCTCATTCCACCCGGTCCTGCACAGGTTGCCCCTGTACCATTCGATCCGGCACGCAACCCAGCGCGGCGCGGGCAACAGCGGCGTCTGAAAACGGCAGCGCCCGGCCGCCGATCAGCTGCACGGATTCGTGACCCTTGCCGGCAATCAGAATCACGTCCCGGACATCGGCGGCAGCAATGGCGATCTCGATAGCCTTTGCCCGGTCATGGACGATATCGCAGCGGACACCCGACGCTGCACCGGCAACAATCTGCTCGGCAATCTTTTGCGGATCTTCATCGCGAGGATTGTCGTCGGTCACGATCATCCGGTCGGCGCGCAACGCGGCAATCTCGCCCATCGGTTGTCGTTTACCCTGATCGCGATTTCCGCCACAGCCGAACACGCACCAGACCTTGCCGGAGGCATGGCGCCTGGCGGTCTCCAGTGCCTTGGCCAGTGCATCGGGCGTATGGGCAAAATCCACGACCACGGTCGGTCCGGCGTCAGCGCAGCGAATAAGCTCCATGCGTCCAGGTGGCGCAGCGGCATCTTTGAGCGCCGCAATGGCTGCGGCGAAATCCACCCCGTTCGCCAGCAGTATGCCGACAGCCATGGCGAGATTTTCTGCATTGAATCGGCCCCACAGAGAACTTTCCAGTACCGCTTCGCCAAAATCCCCGGACAGCGATAAACCGATGCCATCGGCATGTTCTGCAATGAGATGCCCGCGAATTTTCGCATGGGGCGTATCGGGCACGTCGCTCGCCGTATCCACGACAGCGACCGAAATCAGCCTGGAACCGGCCGCGAGTCGACCGGCCAGCTCGGCGCCGAACCGGTCGCCGACATTGAGCACGGCCGTGTGAATGCCGTTGCCGGCAAACAGACGTGCCTTTGCCTCGGCGTATTGCTTCATGCTGCCGTGATAATCGAGGTGATCGCGGCTCAGGTTGGTCAACGCCGCCACCTGAAAGCGCACGTTATCCACCCGATGCTGATCCAGGGCGTGAGACGACACTTCGGCGATGACCTGCCGGGCGCCGGCATCGACGAGCTCGCGCAGACGACGATGTACCGCGATGCAATCGGGCGTCGTCAGCACGCTCGGTTTCAGATCGGCGCCGATACCATAGCCAAGGGTGCCCATATAACCGGCGGACCGGCCCAGCCGATTCAACGCCTGCGAGACGAACCAGGCCGTCGTCGTCTTGCCGTTGGTTCCGGTAATACCGGTGACGACGGCGCCTACCGAAGGTGACGAGAAGAATCGATCGCCAATGATGCCAAGCCGGGTATGTAAACCGGGCACGCGAAAACCGGCTACCGCTGACGGGAGAACCGGTTCATCGATACCCCCGGCCGGCTCCCAGGCAACTGCGACCGCACCGGCCCCCAGCGCCCGGTCCAAAAATTCGAGCCCGTGACGTGCGCCGCCCGCGCAGGCGAGAAACAGTCCGCCCGGCACCACGCTGGCGCTGTTGCTTGCGATACCGCTGACCGTCCGGTCCGGCACGACCAGATCCATGCCGGCAAACAGCTGTTGCAACTCCATTGCTGTGCCGGTGTCTCTCACGGGCGACTCGCTGCAAGCTTTGTCGTGCTGTCCGGACGCATGAAATTGTCCGGCGGTATTGCCAGAATACGCAGCGCGCCGCCGACGACACGCGAGAAAACCGGCGCTGCCACCGCACCACCGTAATACTCGCCGTTCGACGGATCGTCGATAACGACAACCACGGCCAGCCGCGGCCGGGTTGCCGGCGCAATGCCGGCAAACAGGGCCATATAACGGTCCTGCGAATAGCCGCCGCGAGTAAATTTCTTGACGGTCCCGGTCTTCCCGGCCACCCGGTATCCCGGGATTGCCGCCCGGCGTCCGGTGCCTTCATCGCTGACGACCGATTCGAGCAGAGACAGCACGTCGTGAGCCGTTTGCGCCTTGATGACGCGCCGGGCGATCGGCGCCTGTTCGAGACGCAACAGGGAAACGGTGTGCTGCAATCCGCCTGCCGCGATCACGGCATACGCCTGGGCCAGCTGCAACGGCGTCACCGACAAGCCGTATCCATAGGCCAGCGTCGCCTGGCTGATCGGTCGCCAGTTGCTGTAATGACTGAGCAGCCCGGCCGATTCGCCCGGAAACCCGCTGCCGGTCAGACGGCCCAGCCCGAAACTGGATAACACTTTATAAAGCGTCTCGGCCGGTAACGACATCGCAACCTTGGTGGCGCCGACATTACTCGAGCGCGCAAGCAATGTTCTCAGGTCGATTCGCCCGAGATTGTGCTCATCTTCGATGACCTTCGAGCCGACTTTGACAAAACCGGGAGACGTATCTATACGGCTCGTTACGCTGTATTGCCCGCTCTCGAGTGCTGCGGCGACAATCAGGGGTTTCAGGCTGGATCCCGGTTCGAAAATATCGGTAATGGCCCGGTTGCGGTACTTCCTGGCGGAAAATTGCGTGCGGTCATTCGGGTTATAGGTTGGCTGATTGACCATCGCGAGAACTTCGCCGGTGGCAACATCGAGCACGACAATGGAACCGGATGCCGAACCGCTGCGCCTGATTGCGCTCTTCAACTCGCGATAGGCCAGATACTGGATACGCAGGTCAATTGACGTGGTCAGCTCGCGTCCGGGATTCGGCTGCTGAATCCTTTCGACATCCTCGACCACGCGTCCGAGCCGGTCTTTGAGTACCCGCTTTTTACCCGGACGGCCCGCAAGCCAGTGATCGAAAGCGAGCTCCAGCCCCTCCTGACCCACGTCATCGATATTGGTGAAACCGATGACATGACCGGTCACTTCGCCGGCCGGGTAGTACCGCTGGTATTCCCGTTCTATGTCGACACCCGGAATATTTAATCGGGCGATCACTGCCGCATCGCCCGGGCGCATATGCCGCTTGAGGTACATGAATTCATGATCCACGTTCCGGGTCAATCGCCGCGTCAACTCATCCGGATCGACGCCGAGCGCCGCGGCCAGCTGCGGAATGCGCTCCGGCACCCGGACAATCTCGCGCGGATTGACCCAGACACTGTCCACCGGCGTACTGACGGCGAGCGGCTCCCCGTTCCGGTCAGTAATAACGCCACGATGTGCCGGGATTTTCGCAATCCGCAATTGCCGGACATCGGCCTGACGCGTCAGAAAATCCTTGTCGAAAGCCTGCAACCAGACGGAGCGGGTCACGAGCACAGCAGCCAGACCGAGCAGGGCGAGAGCCGCGCAGCGCGCCCGCAAGGTATAACTGCGGCGTATCATCGCATCTGTCTGCGCTTTCGATTTCATCGTCCCAGCAACTTCATTTCACCTGCGGCCGGCGGGCGCATGTTCATGTCCTCGCGGGCGAGCTGCTCGACTCTCGCGTATGTCGACCATGTACTCTGCTCTATCTGCAACTGCCCCCACTCGACTTCCATTCTGTCGCGGTCATCATTGAGTCTCTGTAACTCGGTAAATAATTTGCGCGATTCATGCTTCGCATAGACTGCTCCAATTGCCGAGGCCATGACTGAGCCGACCAGCAACACAAGCACCAGCAATGTGTGCCTGTTCTCACTCATCGAATCCGCTCCGCCACCCGCAGCGTCGCACTGCGTGCCCGCGGGTTTGTTTCGATTTCGTGCCGGCCCGGCCGGATCGCGCGCGCAGGCAAACGCAACTGCGGCATGGCCGACTCCGGTACCTGCGGCAAGCGCGACAGGGCCGGGTCGATGCGCGAGCGATCGCGCATGAAACGCTTGACGATCCGGTCTTCGAGCGAGTGAAAACTGATGACGGCCAATCGGCCGCCCGGCCGCAGCGCGTCAACGGCCTGACCGAGTCCCTGCTCGACGGCTTCAAGCTCGCGATTGATATAAATGCGTATCGCCTGAAAGGTTTTTGTCGCCGGATGCCTGCCCGCGGGCTTGCGCCTGATGACGCTCTCCACGATTGCGGCCAGCTGACCGGTCGTTCGAATCGGCTGTTCCCGGCGATGCCGGCAAATCTCGCGCGCGATCCGGGATGCCGCCCGTTCTTCGCCGTAACGGAACAGCACGGCTCTGATCGATTCTTCCGTCGCCTGATTCAGCCAGTCTGCAGCACTTGGCCCTTCGTCCGGATTCATGCGCATGTCCAGCGAGCCATCCAGCCTGAAACTGAATCCGCGTCGCCGGTCATCGAGCTGCGGCGACGACACGCCGAGATCGAATAAGACGCCGTTTACCCTGCCAAACACGTTGTGCCCTTCCAAAAATTCGTACAACTGCCCAAAATTCCCCTGCTCTATCACGAATCGCGGATCGCTCCGGGCGAGGATGCGACCTGCCTGGACGGCTTCCGGATCACGATCCAGCGCAAACAGGCGACCGGCCGAATCCAGCCGCCGCAAAATTTCGCGCGCGTGCCCTCCGCGCCCGAAAGTTCCGTCGACGTAAATGCCATCAGCGGCAACCTGCAACTGGTCGACCGTGTCCGCGAGCAACACCGGCACATGTGAATCCACCCCACCCCCGCATGGTCCCAGGGAACATCTGCTTGTGAACGACAAGAGTCGGAGCAGCTAGTAGGACAACGTTTCCAATTCAGCGGTCAACGTCGCCCCGTCCACGGGTCCGGAATCCATCCAGCGACTCAGTTGCTCGTTCCAGCGCCCCTCATCCCACAATTCAAATTTATTACCTTGACCGAACATCATTGCCTGGCGATCCAGGCCGGCAAACTCACGATGCTCTTTCGGAATCAATACGCGATTGTGACCGTCGAGTTCGAGGTCGGTCGCATAGCCCATCAACAAGCCACGCAATTTCTGTGCGGTCTCATTTAAACTCGGCAGACGCATCAGCTTGCGTTCCGTTTCTTCCCAGTCAGGCAACGGATAAATCAGCAGGCAGCTGCGCTGGTCGACCGTACATATCAAATGCCCACCGCAACGGGCCGCAATCCTCTCCCGGTATTTCGTCGGTATGGATAGCCGCCCCTTGGCGTCGAGGGTGATTTTTGTTGGTCCGCGAAGCATTGCAATGGGGACAATTTGCCCATTTACTCCCACTTTTTTCCACTTAGCGACACTATAGGTAGCGCCCCAACCGACTGTCAACAAAAGTTGCGATTAATTCTTTAAGGACAGCAACTTAGCAGTGGTTTCGCGGGAATATTCACAGGCTTTCTGAAACGGCTCGCACTATAAATCAGGGGCTTAGAACACTTTCTTTGGGCAATCGTTGAAGAACAAAAAAATGCCCCTGAACGGGGCATTTAGGTGGCCTGCGCGGGTCTCTTGCGCAACACCGCGCACAAGCCACTGATTATCAAGGAGCCGGCCTGTAAGCCGGGTTCTGTCAAGGGCAATCATTCATCTGCGACCGCTGTCGCCAGCGACCTGTAGCGACCTACCCGGGAGCCCGCGCGGACATCGGCCTGCCGGCCTCCCGGCCGGCAGTCGCTCCCCTATTTGGTCTTGCTCCGGGTGGGGTTTACCGTGCCGCGGCATGTTGCCACCCGCGCGGTGCGCTCTTACCGCACCTTTTCACCCTTACCGCAGTCCGTTGCCGGCCCGTGGCGGTCTGTTTTCTGTGGCACTTTCCGTGGATTCGCATCCCCCAGGCGTTACCTGGCACCCTGTCCGCCGGAGCCCGGACTTTCCTCCCGGCGCAGACGGCAGCTGCCGCCGCGCCGAGCGATTGCCCGGCCGACTCCAGCCGCCAAGATAGTGCAGGCACCGGGCCGGATGCAAGGCCGGTACAGGCCCGGAACATTGCTATTCCACAGCATCGGGCGCTTCATGTCGGGATATATTCGGGGGTTGTCTCTTCCAAAGCCCAAATACAAAACGGTCGCTACTCTCGTTGAGCCTTGAGCCGACTGGCGATCCGATAGGCCTCGCGCTTCCTCGCGCCGGTAATGTCCGCTGCCAGCGCCGCGGCCTGGCTGGCCGAAACCGACTGCAACAACAGCCCGACCACCCGCTCCAATTCCCGGGACGAGACCACTGGTCGTCCGGCGCCGGCAGCGATGACCAGCGTAAATTCACCCTTGCCACCGCCGGGATCGGCCGCCAGTTGCTCACGAACCTGGGCCACCGTGCCGCGATAGATGGTTTCATAACGCTTGGTCAGCTCCCGCGCCAGCGTCACCGGCCGTTCGGCGCCAAACAGGGCCTCGAGATCGGACAGTACCTCATCGATACGGTGCACGGATTCGTAGAGGATCAGCGTTTCCGGCACATCGGCCAGTTCTTTGAGCCGGTTACGCCGCGCCACGGGCCGGGCCGGCAGAAATCCCTCGAAACGGAAGCGGTCGGTCGGCAAACCAGACACCGACAATGCCGCGATTGCCGCACAACAACCGGGAATCGGGCTGACCGGAAGCCCTTCGGACCGCACCCGTTCCACGACCCGATAACCCGGATCGCTGATCAACGGAGTCCCGGCATCGCTGATCAGCGCTACATCGCCGCCGGACCGCAATGTGGCAAGTACTTCGTCGACACGCTTCGTTTCATTATGCTCGTGCAACGACAACAACCGGTTTTTCAATCCCAGAAGCGTTAGCAATTGGCCTGCTCGCCGGGTATCCTCGGCGGCTACGATCACCGCTTTGCGCAACACATCGCACGCGCGTGCGCTGATGTCGTCAAGATTTCCGATCGGTGTTGCAACAACGTAAAGCGTCCCGGGATCCGTCATCAAAATCTGTAAACTCCTGAGTTTAATCGTGAGCCGACACTATTCAATCATTGCCAGTCTACGCCGCACCGTCCCGACCCGATCCATCCGGGCGGGAACGATTGCCTGGCTGATCATCATGACAGGACTGGCCGGCTGCGCAACGATTCAGCGGGCACCCCTCGATGGGTCTCAGGAATATGCCGCCGCCAACCGCGCCGAGGAACTCGCCGCCCAGGGCCGGCACCTGGCTGCGGCCGACGCCTATCTGAAACTGGCCAACCAGACGACAAGCCACCCGGAACGGCAACGTTACCTGATTCTGATGGCGCACGAACGACTGCTTGCCGGCTTCCCGGAAGTGGCGAAAACCATACTCAGCCGGCTTGGCGATCCTGTCGATGAAACCAATCTCGGGTTGTGGACCCGGGTGACGGCCGAGGTCGATATCGCATCGGGGGAGCCGGAACGTGCGCTGGACGTTCTGAATCGTGCGCCGACGGCACCGGATCGCCAGACAAACCTGGAATTTCTGCGCCTGAAAGGCAATGCACTGTTTCGTACCGGCCACCCGGTGGCAGCGACCAATACCCTGATCGAACGCGAGACATGGCTCGAGAACCGGGATGAAATTCTCGCGCAGCAAACGGATCTGTGGGAAAGCTATCAGGCATGGGGCGGCGCGTTGCCGGCGGTCAACGACACCGAAGACCCGATTCTGGCGGGCTGGCTGGACCTGGGACGGATCGCGTGGAAACAGCGAACCAGCCCGACAGCGATGCGCAGCGCCTTGCGTGCCTGGCAATCGACCTATTTCAATCACCCGGCCAACCGCATTCTCGTTCCGACGATTCTGAGCCGGCTACCCGCCGTTATCGATTACCCGCACCATGTCGCCGTCCTGTTACCGCTGTCGGGCCGGCAACAACGCTCGGCCCGTGCCGTGCGCGATGGACTGCTGGCCGCCCGTTATCTGCCGACCGAACAGGGTAATCGTCCGCAAATCAGGATATATGACACCGCCGTCACCGGCGCCGCACAGACATATGCCCGGGCGGTCCGCGACGGGGCGGATTTCGTTGTCGGCCCCCTGCTGAAAAACGAAGTGGAGGAACTGGCGTCAGCCGGGATCTCGAAGCCGACACTGACGCTGAACTTTCTCCCCGAGCAATCGGCACGCTCCGTCGGGTTTTACCAGTTTTCTCTCTCGCCTGAAGATGAGGCCCGGCAAGTGGCACGACGCGCAACGGCTCTCGGCCAGTTTCGCGCACTGGTGCTGGCACCGGACAATTCGTGGGGCAAACGCATGCTAGAGAGTTTTAGCGCCGAACTTCGGGCCCGGGGCGGACAGATTCTCGACTATGAGCTTTTCGATCCGCACAACCTGGATTTTTCCGATAGCATCCAGCGCCTGCTGCTGATCGACGAAAGCCGGGCACGCCGCGACCGGCTCAGCGCAAATCTGGGTATTCCGCTCGAATATGAGCCGCGACGACGGGCGGATATCGATCTAATCTTTCTCGCAGCCCGCGCAGCGACCGGCAAATTGATACGTCCCCAACTGCGCTTTTATTATGCAGGCAACGTGCCGACTTACTCGACATCGGCAATCTACGAGGAGGGCACGCGTAACAACTCAGACCTGAACGGCATCATGTTTCCGGACCTGCCATGGATCATTGCCCCCGACGGTCTGTCGCTGGAGACGCGTCAGACTTTAGCCAGATACTGGCCTGACCAGTCCGAACGACGGGCACGGTTTTATGCTCTCGGCTTCGACGCCTACCGGCTGATTCCGATCGTCAATGCAGGCGGGAACGGTCAGGAAATCGAGGGCATGACCGGCACCCTGTATTTCGACAACCGGAACCGGATTCTGCGCCGATTGCCGTGGGCAAGAATGCAACGCGGCCGACCGGTATTAATGGACCCGATAGCCGAACGGGAAAGATTCACCGATACAGCGGCTCGACACGATACTTGGCAGAACATATCGACAACGGCCGCGCAGCCGAACAATTAGCCTGTCGCTTTCTGACCGACCGCGGCCTGACAGCCGTGACCACGAATTACCGGTGTCGTTACGGTGAACTCGATCTCATTATGCGCGATGGAGCACTGTTGATCGTGGTGGAAATTCGTTACCGGCGACGGTCCGTGTTCGGCGGGCCGATCGAATCGATTTCGCCGGCGAAACAGCGCAAAATTGCCTTAACAACGCAGCATTTTATTCGCAGACATCCAGCCTATCGAAACGACCCCGTGCGTTTCGATGTCGTCGGACTTACCGGAACGCTCCGCGCACCGGACATCCGCTGGTTACCCGGCGCGTTTACAATGGACGACCTGTAATGGAGAAACGACATGCCTGGAACTGACCGGATCCGCAAACACTTCGAAGACAGCATCGCCGTCAAGCAGCGTTCGGCCGCGCTCCTGGCCCCGGCCATCGGCCTGGCTGCCGACCTGATGATGGCGACACTTCGAGCCGGCGGCAAGATCCTGTGCTGCGGAAACGGCGGATCGGCCGGGGATGCCCAGCATTTTTCCTGCGAATTATTGAATCGTTTCGAGACGGAGCGCCCCGGTCTTCCGGCGATCGCGCTGACGGGCGATGGATCGACGCTGACGGCGATTGCCAATGACCGTTCTTACGAGGAGGTCTTCGCCAGACAGGTGGCGGCATTGGGCAACCCGGCGGACTGCCTGCTGGCGATTTCTACTTCAGGCAATTCACCGAATGTCGTCGCAGCGATGGAGGCGGCTCATGCACGAGACATGCGGGTTGTTGCACTGACCGGGCGGGATGGCGGTACGATAAGCCGGGAGCTGGTACGAACGATATCGAAATCCGCGTGCCGGACGAGCGAACGGCACGCATCCAGGAGGTCCATCTCGTTGTCATTCACTGCCTGTGCGATGTGATTGATCGGGCGCTGTTTGGCAAGACTGATCTCTGTTCGTGAGCCGGGCGGATTTTGGGGGAGGTGCCGGGGTTTTTTCAGGCTCTTTCCCCAAAAACCGGCCTACTTCACCACCCGCAAATGCGATCTCCCGGGCCCGGCCGGGTCAGGGTCAGGGTCAGGGTCCGAATCGTCGTTATCGTCCGTGTCGGACGGCGGCGGAGTCTCCCCTTCAATCTGTTCCGAGAACAACATGCCCTCTCCCGTTTCGCGGGCATAAATACCCAGAATCGATTCCAGGGGCGCCCGGATCAGGTGCGGTATGCCGCTGAAACGCGCTTCGAACTCGATGTCGTCATTGCCGAGTGACAGATTTCTGGTTGCCGAATAGCTGCAATTCAGTACAATCTTGCCGTCCTGAATGTGTTCGGCCGGAACCTGCACGCCCGGTATGCTTGCATCGATGACGATATGCGGCGTCTTGCCGGCGTCCGTCATCCACTCATGCATCGCTCTGACCAGGTAAGGTCGCTGCGAAAGATCCTGACTTGACATGGGCTGACCGGCGTAGCCGTTTACTGGCGCATTTCCTGCTCGAGTTCCGTCAGGCTTTCCTGAAAAGAACGCCGCGAGAATACATCGTTCATGTAATTTGTAATCGAGCGGGCATGCTCGGGAATCACTATGCCATAAGACTGCAGTCGCCACAGTATCGGTGCGATGCTGCAGTCGACGAGAGAAAAATCATCGCTGAGAAAATATCTTTTGGCTCCGAAAACTTCTGAGCTTGCCACGATGCTTTCTTCCAGGATCTTGCGGGTACGCGTTGCCTGCTTGGCATCGGAAGCAGATTCAAGCTGATCCGCCAGGCTATACCAGTCTTTCTCGATCCGGTACAAGGCCAGACGAAACTGGGCTCGCGTCACCGGATCTACCGGCATCAGCGGCGGATGGGGAAATCGTTCGTCGAGGTACTCGATAATGACGCGCGAGTCATAAAGCACGAGATCCCGATCGACGAGCGTCGGAACGCTGTGATATGGATTGAGATCGAGAAGATCTTCGGGCAGATCGGTGCCCTCCACATTGACGATATCGATGCTGATATTCTTCTCGGCCAAAACCAGACGGGTACGATGGCTGTAGAAGCAGGTGGGACTGGAAAATAACGTCATTATCGAATGCCTTCCCGCAACAATAGCCATGAATCAAATCCACAGTTCAAGTCGAACCGTTCCTTGTGTATGCAATAAAAAAACCGGGGCATTATTTTACATCCGACCAGATTTCCTGTTTCAGGGCATAGGCAAAAAGCCCGAATACAAGCAGGAAGATCAGCACCCAGATACCCAGTTGCCGGCGCTGGAGCTGGACGGGTTCTCCGATATACTCCAGAAAATTCACGAGATCGAGAACGAACCGGTCATATTCCTTCGGGGTCAGGCTTCCCTTCGTCACCGGTTCAAAACGCTTGAATACCGCGCCGTGCTCACCTTCTTCGAAGATGGCGCGCTGCGTCCCCTGCAGCTGCCACAGAACATGCGGCATCGCGACACTGTCCTTGACCAGGTTGTTAAACCCGGTGGGCCGGCTTTCGTCGATATAGAAAGACCGCAGAAAGGAGTAGAGGTAATTCGTTCCCCGGCTCCGCGCGATGAGCGACAGGTCCGGCGGCGTCGTGCCAAACCAGCGAGCGGCATCTTTGGGTGGCATCGCAATCTGCATCGTGTCAAACGGCTTGCTGCCCGTAAACATCAAATTGCTCACCAGCTGATCCTCGCTGATTTGAAGATCTCTGGCGAGCCGGTTGTAACGAACATACTTGGCCGAATGGCAGCCCATGCAGTAGTTGACAAAATTTCTCGCCCCGCGTTGCAGCGAGGCAACATTACTGACGTCCGTCTTGATGTGCACAATTGCGGCACCTTCGCCGGATGCCCGGGCCGGCATATGGGCGCTGCCCGCAACAGCAAGCAAGCAGGACAAAACAACCGTTCTACATTTCATTGAATTTCTCCCGCCACCGGTCCGGACTGATCCATTCTTGGTTCCTCGATAAAAAAGCATGGTCATTATCATCAATGGTGGTAGGTAACACGCTCCGGGACCGGCCTGGTTTTCTCAAACCGCGTATAGATCGGCATAAAAATAAAAAATGAAAAATATAAAGCGGCGAATACCCGGGTGAACTTGACAAAAATTCCGACTGCCGGCTGCATCCCGAGATACCCCAGTGAAACAAAGCTGATTGCGAAAATCGTCAAGGCCAGCTTGAAGATCCAGCCGCGATATCGAATCGATTTGACCTTGCATCGATCGAGCCACGGCAGGAAGAACAATAATATGATCGCCATGGCCATCATTAATGCGCCAAGCCCCTTGCTCGGTACGGACCGGAGGATTGCGTAAAACGGCGTGTAATACCAGACCGGCGTAATGTGCTCGGGCGTCTGAAGCTGGTTGGCCGGATCGAAATTTGCGTGCTCCAGGAAGTAGCCGCCCATCTCCGGCGCAAAGAACAGCACACCGGCAAATACCGCAGCGAATATCACGATCGCAACGAGATCTTTCGCCGTGTAGTACGGGTGAAATGCGATGCCGTCCAGCGGAATTCCGTCCGGACCCTTGTGTTCCTTGATCTCTACACCATCGGGATTCAGCGAACCGGTCTCATGCAAGGCCAGAATATGCATGACGACCAGCATGATCAGAGCCAGAGGCACCGCCACGACGTGCAGGGCAAAGAACCGGTTCAACGTGATATCGGATATGAAAAAGTCGCCGCGGATCCAGTCAACCAGATCGGGCCCGATACCCGGAACGGTACCGAACAGCGATACGATGACCTGTGCGCCCCAGTACGACATCTGCCCCCAGGGCAGCAGATAACCCAGGAAGCCCTCGGCCATCAGGCACAGGTAGATCAACATGCCGATAATCCACAGCAATTCACGCGGCTTCTTATAGGATCCGTACATCATGCCGCGAAACATGTGGAGATAGACGACAATAAAAAAGGCCGATGCACCGGTCGAGTGCATGTAACGAATCAGCCATCCCCACTCGACATCGCGCATGATGTACTGTACCGATGCAAAAGCCTTTTCCGCATCGGGTTTGTAACTCATCGTCAGGAAAATGCCGGTACACAGCTGGATCACCAGCACAACCATGGCCAGTACGCCGAATACATACAGGATATTGAAATTCTTGGCCGCGTAGTATTCCGTTGCATGCTCCTTGAGCATCTTGGTCAACGGGAAACGCGCATCGATCCACTCGAGCAGGTCAGTCAGTTTGCCGTTAAACCTGACCATCAGGCTGGCCTCTACAGCATCGCGTCTCGCTGCACTCATGCTTTCGCTCCCGTGTCATCGCCGACAAGAATAAGGTCCGCACTCAGGAACCGGTAGGGGGGCACTACCAGGTTGGTCGGTGCCGGCACGCCCTTGTACACCCGGCCCGCCAGGTCGAATTTCGAGCCATGACACGGACAATAAAAACCGCCGATCCAGTCGGGACCGAGATCCGACGGGGCGATATCGAAACGTTCGAGCGGCGCGCAACCCAGGTGCGTACACACACCCAGGAGGACGAGAATCTCGGGCTTGATTGACCGGGTTTCGTTTCGGGCATAGGGCGGTTGCTGACTGGCGACCTCCGAATCCGGATCGCGGAGCCGCGCATCGTTGCTGCCCAGGCGCCGCAGCATGTCCTGCGTGCGTCGCAACACCCAAACCGGTTTGCCGCGCCACATGACACGCATCATCGCCCCGGCCTCGAGCTTGCTGATATCAATCTGCACCGGTGCACCGAGCGCCTGGGCCCGCGCATTGGGCCGAAATGACATGACAAACGGCACGGCAGCCATAATCACTCCCGCTGTACCGGTGACGCTCGTCGCCACAGTCAAAAAGTGGCGGCGGCTCATACCCGATTTTTCACTCATCGAGTTCTTCCCCTCGTCTATGTTGATACTTACCGCCCTGCGCCGATCTTTAATCCGCCGCTCAACCGGCCATTATTATCTTCGGGCGATACCGCCGTAACGCTCTCGCATTCTGGCGAGCGCTGTGGGCGCAGAAAAATTCGTGCGAATTATACACAGGCAAACACAATCTTGCCTACCGGCGCAGAGGGTCATGATGATCCGTTCATCCGAAAATTGCGCAAAATCCGGGTGCCCGCACCCTGTCCTGCCCGGTCAGACGACCCGGCGAATACGCCCGCCGAGCTGCTGGAGCTTCTTCTCGATATACTCGTAGCCGCGGTCGATATGATAAATCCGATCGATGACCGTTTCGCCGTCGGCGACCAGCCCGGCCAGAACCAGTCCCGCAGAAGCCCGCAGGTCCGTCGCCATGACCGGCGCACAGGCCAGGCGTTCGACTCCCCGGATAATTGCCGTATTACCCTGCAGCCTGATCGATGCGCCCATGCGCCGGAGCTCGGACACATGCATGAAACGATTTTCGAACACATTCTCGGTCACGGCACCGGTCCCTTCGGCGATGGCGTTCAGTGCGCAAAATTGTGCCTGCATATCCGTCGGAAAGCCCGGATAGGGCGCCGTGCTGATATCCACCGCCTTCGGGCGTTGCCCCCGCATGTCCGCCTCGACCCAGTCCGGGCCGGTCGAAATCCGGGCACCGGCCTCACGCAGCTTGCCCAGCACGGCCTCGATGTCCCCGGGCCGGGTCTTTCTGGTCCGCACCCTTCCCCCGGTGATCGCGCCGGCCACGAGAAATGTGCCGGTTTCTATCCGATCCGGCAGCACCTCGTATTCGGCCCCGTTTAAACGCCCGACGCCTTCGACCAGGACACGGTTCGTTCCGGCCCCCGACACGCGCCCGCCCATCGCATTCAGAAAATTTGCCAGGTCGACGACTTCCGGCTCGCGTGAGGCATTTTCGATCACCGTTTCGCCGTCAGCCAGCATGGCAGCCATCATCAGGTTCTCGGTACCCGTCACGGTCACCTGGTCGAGTACGATATGCGCACCCTGCAAACGATCGGCCCGGGCGCGAATATAACCGTCTTCGATCTCGACCCGGGCGCCCATTGCACGCAATCCGGCCACGTGCAAATCGACCGGACGCGCGCCGATCGCGCAACCGCCCGGTAACGAGACATCTGCATGTCCGAACCGGCCGAGCAGCGGGCCCAGCACCAGGATCGACGCCCGCATCGTGCGCACCAATTCATACGGCGCATCGCATTTATCGACCCGGGACGTATCGACTCGAAGAACCCGGCCATCGTGGTCCGTCGCTTCGGCACCCATGCGACCGAGCAACTCGATCATCGTCGTCACATCCCTGAGGTGCGGAACATTGCCGATAAAAACCGGCTCATCGGTCAGCAACGCACCGGCCAGAATGGGTAAGGCTGAATTCTTGGCGCCGGAGATGCGCACTTCGCCATCGAGCCGGGTCCCGCCCCTGATCGCGAGTTTATCCACCGCCGGTTCCGGCCTCCTCGGGCGTCAATGCCTTGATCGACAACGCATGAATGTCGCCACCGATCTTGCTCCCCAGGGCATCGTAAACCATCTGATGACGCTGGAGCGGCCGCTTTCCGGCAAAATCATTGCTGATCACCGTCGCCTCGAAATGCGTGTTATCGGCGCTGACGACCCGCGCCGTGCAACCGCCGAGGTTGTTCTCGAGCATTGTCTGAATCTGTTGCGGAGTCATGATCATTCCTTCCGGCCAGGGGTCTGCGCCCGCGGCATGCAAAATCAGGGTTCTATTTAATACGAGGCGCATCATTATAATCACCGCCTATGCTCTTGTATGCGGCCGCACTGACTTCGGGACTATTTCTGCTCATCTGGGGCGCTGATCGCATGGTGATCGGCGCTTCGGTCACGGCCAGGAACATGGGCGTTTCGCCCATGCTCGTGGGTCTGACCGTAGTCGGATTTGCAACCTCGGCGCCGGAAATCGTCGTATCGATCATGGCTGCGCTCGACGGTGTGCCGAATCTGGCGATCGGCAACGCGATTGGCTCTAACATCGCCAATATCGGCCTGGTCGGCGGCATGACGGCGCTGGCCTGGCCGCTGCGGGTACAGTCGCAGACACTGCGGCGCGAACTCCCGATCATGGTCGCCGTCAGTATACTGCCGATTTTCCTGTTTCCGGATGGTATCCTGAGCCGGCCCGAAGGAATTTTTCTGCTCTGCGCTTTCGCAGCCTATTTTTACTGGATCGTCAGGCTCGGGCTGCAAACCCGCGGCCATGACACGATAGAGGCGGAATATGCCTCGGAAATCCCGGCCGACATAAAGCCGGGCATCGCAGCCGGATGGATCATCGCCGGCCTCGTGCTGCTGATCGCCGGCTCGAAGGCCCTGGTCTGGGGCGGCGAACATATTGCCCGTGAAATGGGCATTTCCGATACGCTGCTCGGTATCACGGTCGTTGCCGTCGGTACCAGCCTGCCGGAAATGGCCGTGTCGATCATGGCGGCCCGCAAAGGCGAACACGGCCTGGCGTTCGGCAATATCCTCGGCTCGAATATTTTCAATATGCTGGCGGTGATCGGCATCACGGCCGTGATTCTTCCAGTGAAGCTGGACGCGGCAACCTTCAGCCCGCATTTTGTGAGCATGCTGGGTATTACGCTCGCCTTCTTCTTCATGGCGTACAATTACACAGGCACGATTCGCGTCAGTCGCTGGGCCGGCGCAGTCCTGCTGATCGGATTTATTGCCTATCATGCCACTATTGCGGTCAAGACATTCTGAATCGATGTCCGAAGACAAGACAAAAACATCGCTGGCAGCACGGGGCCGTCGCGTCCTGAACATCGAGGCGCGGGCAATCGAAGCGATGATCCCCAGGATCGATGACAACTTTGCCGCCGCCTGCCGGTTGTGCATGGCCACGGTCGGGCGTGTCATCGTCACGGGCATGGGCAAATCCGGCCATATCGGCGGCAAAATAGCCGCCACGCTGGCCAGTACCGGGACACCGGCATTTTTTATCCATCCCGGCGAAGCCGGACACGGCGATCTGGGCATGATTACGCCGAAAGATTCGGTCATCGCCATTTCGAACTCCGGGGAAACCGCCGAAATCATCACGATCCTGCCGCTGCTCAAGCGCCTGGACCTGCCGTTGATCACGATGACGGGGCAACCCAAATCGACATTGGGTTCGGCATCGACGGTCGTACTCGATACGTCGGTGCAAGAAGAAGCCTGCCCGTTAAACCTGGACCCGACGGCCAGCACGACGACGGCGCTGGCGATGGGCGATGCACTGGCCGTCGCCCTGCTCGAAAACCGGGGCTTTACCGCCGAAGACTTTGCCCTGTCTCATCCCGGCGGTGCGCTGGGGCGCAGGTTATTGTTGAAAGTCGGGGACCTGATGCACACCGGCGATGAAATCCCGCGGGTCGAAGCCACCACATCGCTGGCCGACGGCCTCACCGAAATGTCACGCAAAGGCCTGGGCATGACCGCCATCGTGACGCCGGACGGAAGGCTGGCCGGCATCTTCACCGACGGCGACCTGCGACGGACACTCGACCGACCGATCGACATCCATGCCACGACCATGGCCGATGTCATGACACCCGACAGCAAGACGGCCCGACCGGAGCAACTCGCCGCCGAGATCGTGCGCATCCTCGAAACACAAAAAATCACTTCCCTGCTCGTCGTCGATCACCGCAATACGCTGGTCGGCGCCCTGAACGTGCACGACCTGCTCCGCGCAGGGGTCATGTAACCGGTACACAGATCATGAGCGAACCTTGCACGCCTCCCGCCGAAAAACTCGCAACCATCCGCTTGCTCGTACTCGATGTCGACGGCGTCATGACAGACGGTCAATTACACTACGATGCGCAAGGCCACGAAGCCAAGGTCTTTCATGTCCACGACGGCTATGGCATCAAACAGGTCATGCAGGCCGGAATCGAGGTCGCGGTGATATCCGGCCGTTCCAGCACGGCAGTGGCGGCCCGCATGGCCGAGCTGGGCATCAGGCACTTCAGACTCGGCAAGCAAACCAAGGTTGAAGCATTCACCGAGATCACAAACCGGCTCGACATACCTCCCGAGGCCGTGGCCTGTGTCGGTGACGATGTACCGGACCTGCCGATCATGCAGCGTGCGGGCCTGGGTATCGCCGTCGCCAATGCCCAGCCGGCCGTGCTCGAACAGGCCGACTGGCAAACCTCGCGCCATGGCGGTCACGGCGCAGTCCGGGAAGTCTGCGATGCACTGGTCGAGGCGCAGAGCCGGAACCGATCGTGATCCGTACCATTGACAGGGCCGTGTTCAGAATCTTGCCGGAACGCCGCGCATGAGCACCGGCCGCTGGCCGACACTCGTTTTATTGCTGATCGCCGCTGTCGCCAGCGGTGTCCTCATATTACGCAACAAACAGGAAACCCCGAATCGCGAACCGGAACCGGAACTCGGCATCGGTTACTATATGCAGCAGGCAGAACTCATCCGCACAGATGAAAACGGCCGGATGTTGTATCGGGTGCAGACCGACAGGGCGACACAAATAGCCGAAGACGGAATCATCGAACTGGACAGCGTTCAGGTCAGCTACGACCCTCTGACGGAGGTGGCCTGGAAGCTGCGCGCCGATACAGGATATATCCTGACGGATCGTAATATCATACAGCTCTCGGGCGACGTCGTTGCCAGGACCCGGGGAGAAATCCGGGCACCGATGACTATCAGCACCGACTACCTGGAACTGGACACGGACACAACCATTGCAAGCACGGACAGGGATGTCGCCATTGACTATACGAACAATACAATATTTGCCACGGGGCTACGGGCTTATCTCAAGGAAGAAAGGCTGCAACTAATCGCGAACGTCAATGGCCTATTTATTCCGTAATCTGCTCATCTTTGCACTCGTCGCCCTGTCCGGCAGCGGCAGCGCCGGCGCACAGACAGGGCCCGATATCGGCCTGATCAAGACTCTGCCAATCGATCTCGATGCGGAGTCGTCGGAATTCGACCGCAAAAAAAACAAACTCTATTTCCATGGCCTGACAATCAAGCAGGGACAGCTCAACATCAGGGCGGAAGAAGCGACCGCGACCCGGCTCGATTTCGAGAATATGCGCTGGGAATTTTCCGGTTCCGTCGTCATAGAAAATGCAGGCACTATCGCCCATTGCGACAAGGCCGACATCCTGTTTCGGGATCACCGGATCCGCAGCGCCAGGATGGAAGGACGCCCGGCCACCTTCAAACGATTGAGAATCGATGAAAAACGACAGACCGAAGGACGTGCCAACCTGATGGAATACGATGTCGATGCAGGCATTATTAAAATGTCGAATGACGCGTGGCTCAGCGACGGCGCCAACGAGGTTTCCGGTAACCGGATTTCCTATGATCTTAATCGCGAGTACATCATTGCCGACGCAGACGATGACGGGCAGGTGCGCATGAAAATCATACCGCCGGAGTCCAATTTGCCGATTATCGAGGACCGGAAAGACCCGTGAGCATTCTCAGCGCAGAAAATCTCTCCAAACGCTACAAGTTCCGGCAGGTCGTCAAGGATATTTCGCTCGAGGTACGCAGCGGGGAGGTCATCGGCCTGCTCGGACCGAACGGTGCCGGCAAAACGACGGCTTTCTATATGATTGTCGGTCTTATCGCGGCGGATGAGGGGCGTATCATACTGGACGGCAAGAACCTCACCCCGATGCCGATGCATCAACGCGCCCGCATGGGCCTGGGCTATTTGCCGCAGGAAGCATCGGTGTTTCGCAAGCTGTCAGTCGAAAAAAATATCATGGCCATCCTGGAGACGCGCCCCGATCTGGACCGAGTCAATCGCGAACGGATTCTCGAGGAACTTCTCGACGAATTGCACATCCATCATGTCCGGACCAGCCTAGGGATCAGCCTGTCGGGCGGTGAGCGCAGGCGGGTCGAAATCGCACGCGCGCTCGCAGCCGAACCGAGATTCGTACTGCTCGACGAGCCGTTTGCCGGCGTAGACCCGATCTCGGTACTCGACATTCAGCGCATCATCAGGCACCTGGCCGAACGGGATATCGGTGTTTTGATCACCGACCATAATGTGCGCGAGACGCTCGGCATCTGCGGTCGCGCCTATATTCTCAGCGACGGCATCATGATTGCCCAGGGTTCGCCCGACGATATTCTGAGCAACCGGCAGGTCCGCGAGGTCTATCTCGGCGAGGGTTTCAGCCTCTAGATGAACGGCCTGAAGCTTTCACTGGATCTGAAAATTGGTCAGCAGCTGACCATGACCCCGCAGCTGCAGCAAGCCATCCGGCTGCTGCAAATGCCGGTCCTGGAACTGAGCACGCAAATTGAACAGGCACTGGCAGAAAACGTCATGCTTGAGCGCGAGGAACCCACCGAGCCGACTGCGGGAGTCGAAGAACCGATCGTCGTCGCCGGTGAAAATATCGAGTCAAATCCGTGGAATGAGCACGCAGGTTCGGGCACACGCAGCGACAACTGGAGCGATGACTCGCGGCGACCGGAACTGGCCGACCGCAGCGAAGAATCACTGCGCGAGCACCTGCTCTGGCAGCTGGAGATGGAGCACTTTTCGCCACGCGAGGTCATTATCGGTCAGTCGATTATCGATTCGATCAATGAGGATGGTTACCTGACCGAATCGCTTGACGACATTCATGCCGCGCTGGCCGGGGAAGCCGATTTCACGCTCGAAGAAATCGAACAGACGCTGGCTAAAGTCCAGACGCTGGATCCGGCCGGAATCGGCGCGCGCGATCTCGCCGAGTGTGTCGGCATTCAGTTGCGTCTCCTCGACCCGCAGGTCCCCGGCCGGGACACCGCTCGCCGCATCGCCGAGTCCTGTCTCGGTCTCGTCGCCGATCGTGAATACTCCGCCCTGCGCCGCCAGCTCGGCATCTCCGAAGAGGAGCTCGATACGGCGCTTGCACTGGTCAGGGCCTGTCATCCGCGGCCCGGATCTGCCATCCAGTCGTCGACTGCCGAATACATCATCCCGGACGTCTATGTCCGCAAACAGGACGGCAAATGGGTCGTCGAAGTCAACCGGTCCATCGCGCCGCGGCTCAGGGTAAACCAGACATATGCTGAATTGCTGCAATCCAGCGGAGGCCATGCCGACCTGCGTGTCCAGTTACAGGAAGCGCGCTGGCTGGTTCGCAGTCTTGAAATCCGTCACGATACCGTACTCAAAGTGGCCATGTGCATCGTGGAACGACAGGTCGACTTTCTCGAGCGCGGCGAAGAAGCGATGAAGCCAATGGTGCTGCGCGATATCGCAGATGAAATCGAGATGCATGAGTCGACCGTTTCCCGGGTTACGTCAAATAAATATATGCACACGACGCGAGGCGTTTTCGAGCTCAAATACTTTTTTTCCAGCCAGCTGGCGGCCACCGACGGCTCCGAACAATCATCGACGGCGATTCGGGCCAAAATTCGTCGACTGATTGGCGCCGAAAATCCACAAAAACCTCTCAGTGACAGTAAAATCGTATCTTTACTGGCAAACGAAGGAATCAAAATTGCCAGGCGAACCGTTGCCAAGTATCGCGAAGCAATGAAAATCGCCCCTTCGAGCGAAAGAAGACAACGGGCTGTCCGCTAATCCACCAAGGAGAATGACTCAATGCAACTGAATCTGACCGGCCATCATGTCGAAATCACACCCGCACTTCATGACTATCTGAATGGCAAGTTGAGTCGCATCGAGAGACATTTCGACAGCGTTACCAGCATTAACTGCATCCTGACCGTGGAAAAACTCCGCCATAAAGCCGAAGCAAAGGTCAATGTGACCGGCGGTACCCTGTATGCCGAAGCCATTGAAGACGACATGTATGCGGCAATCGACGGATTGATCGACAAGCTCGACCGGCAGATAGTCAGACATAAGGAAAAGCTTACCGATCACCACGCACGCGACTCACATAAACGCGGTTACTCGTAGCGTCCCGCGGGCACACGGCTCTCCGGTCTCATGCGCCTTGTCATCGTCAGCGGTCTGTCAGGCTCGGGCAAGAGCGTTGCGCTGAACCTGCTCGAAGATCTGAATTTCTATTGCATCGACAATGTCCCGGCGGCGCTGCTGGACACAGTGATCACGGAACTCGTCGCCACAGCCGATTCCATTTATGACAACCTGGCTGTTGGCGTCGATGCCAGGAACCGTTCGGCCGATCTGAAATCGCTTCCCGGCCTCGTTCGCAACCTGCGTAGCCGGGGCATTCACTGCGAAGTCATTTTTCTGCATGCGGAAGATGACATTCTGCTGAAACGTTACTCGGAAACGCGGCGCAAGCATCCGTTGAGCGACAAAGGCCTGAGCCTTGCCGATGCCATCGCCAGGGAACACGAATTACTCGGCCCGATTATCGACAGCGCCGAACTCGTACTCGACACGACCAGGACCAATGTCCACGAATTGAGAAGTGCGATTCGCGAACGCGTCGGGCAGCGCAAGGAGCCCGAACTGTCGATTCTGATCGAGTCTTTCGGCTTCAAACACGGTTTGCCTGCAGATGCAGATTTTGTTTTCGATCTGCGTTGCCTGCCTAATCCATACTGGGAAATCCAGCTCAGACAATTAACCGGCAAGGACCGTCCTGTTATCGAATATCTCGACAGCATGCCCGGCGTACAGAACATGTACACGGATATTCTCACGTTTCTCGAAAAGTGGATTCCGCAGTATATGGACTTCAATCGCAATTACCTGACCGTTGCCCTGGGCTGCACAGGCGGACAACACCGATCCGTGTATCTGGTGGAAAAACTGGCGGCGGAACTGCGGCGGAAATTCGGTCCCGTCCAGACCCGCCATAATGAATTACGGGATAACAGGAAAAATTCCTGATATCCCGGAGTACTTTCGCATAGACCTTATCGCGGTTCCCCGCTAAACTCGCCCCGCCGGTTCCCGGATCGGCGCCCGAGTCGTGCGACGGTCGATCGTCGTTCCCGCAACGCCCCGCCGGCCCAGACCTCGCAGATGGAGTGCGCTATGGAATCTGCAAAGAAATCCTATCTCGCCGATCTGCGCGAGGCCCTGTCAAACGACGACCTGCATGAGGCCCGCCGGATCATCAAGGCCCTGCACCCTGCCGAGACCGCCCTGCTCCTCGAATCCCTGCCGGTCCCCGAACGCGAAGCCGTCTGGAGCCTCATCGATGACGAGACCGGGGGTGAAATCCTGGTCGAATTAAACGACGAGGTTCGCCAGGGCCTGCTCGAAGACATGGATGCCGCAGCGGTCGTGGCGGCCGCCGAAAGCATGGAACTGGACGATCTCGCCGATGTCGTCGCCGACCTGCCCGAAACGATGACCGACCAGGTCATCGAGTCGCTGCCGGCCCAGGACCGCGAACAGCTAAAGTCGGTGCTGGCCTATCCGGAAGACAGCGCCGGCGGCATCATGGATCCCGTCGCCATCTCCGTGCGCTCGGACGTGACACTCGATGTCGTCATGCGCTATTTGCGTCGCTCCGGTGAATTGCCCGATGGCATGCCGGCGGTGTTTGTCACCGATCGTGACGGAAAGTTTATCGGTTTACTCTATCTGACCAAACTCGTCACACATGATCCGCAAACGATGGTCGGGGATGTCATGGACACATCGGCAAATGCGATACCGGCAAACGAATCCTCGACCGACGTGGCACTGGAATTCCAGAGCCGCGACCTGTATTCGGCGGCCGTCGTCGACGAAGACGGCCAGCTCATCGGGCAAATTACGGCCGATGACGTCATGGACGTGATCCAGGAACAGGCGGATCACCACATCCTGAGCATGGCCGGACTGGACGAAGAAGATGACATGTTTGCGCCGGTCGTCACCAGCGCGCAACGCCGGGCAATCTGGCTCGGCGTCAATCTGGCCACGGCATTTCTGGCCGCCACCGTCGTGGCCCTGTTCAAGCCGACGCTCGAAAAGGTCGTGATTCTCGCCGTGCTCATGCCGGTCGTGGCCAGCATGGGCGGGATCGCCGGCAGCCAGACGCTGACCCTGATGATTCGCGGACTTGCCCTGGGCCGTATTCAGGATTCGAATGCGCACTGGCTGATGGTCAAGGAAATTTCGGTCGGACTGCTGAACGGCCTGATCTGGGCGGTCGTCGTCGGCGCCGTCACGATACTTTTTTTCAGCACGTGGCAGGTCGGCGCCGTCATCGCCGTGGCATTGATCATCAACCTGCTGACTGCGGCCTTCGCCGGCTTCATCATTCCGTTGATCCTGCGCAAGCTGAAGATCGACCCGGCCCTGGCCGGGACAGTCATACTGACGACGCTGACGGACGTGATCGGTTTCGCCACGTTCCTCGGGCTCGGCACCCTCTTTCTGCTCTGACTGCAGACCGGATCATGCCGAATTGTGCCCGGCGGCCGGCCGCTTGTGGGCCGGGCGCAGAACTAGCACTAGCCTGCATCGACAGCCGTATCTATCCTGAGCGCCGGCAACCGTTGAGAATATTCGTCACTGAGATCCCGCCAACCCACGATGCCACTCGGCACATCCAGCGGGACACCGGCCAGAAAGTCCTGTAACTGCTTGCGGCGGGACATGGCATCCACGTAGCCCAGACGAATCAGTTCACGCGTATAACCGGCCTCGAATAACAGGTAGCTGACAAGTTGCCGGCCGCCGTAGTTCAATGCGCCGAGGGTGCGCATCAACAGCCTCACCGCACGCGGCATCTCGTGCACGTAACGCAGCGCGATCTCGCGAATATCCTGGCTGGGAAACATGATCATGGCATCGATCGACCGCAGGCTCTCATACTCGCCGTGCAGAAACCCGCCCGGCTGTTCGTTGACGACGTAATTCAGGCGCGCAAGGCGCTCGAGGTCGGATGACAGGCCGTCCATGAGCAGGGCGTCGAGCATATAACCGGCAACGCGGCCGAGGCTCGGATACGGTACCGGATCGTCCGGTCCCGGCTGGGGATCGGGTTCCTCGTTGCGCACACCGATGACCAGCATGCGCTGTGCGCCGAGATGAACGGCCGGCGACAACGGCGTCGCCTGGCGCATGGCGCCGTCACCGAAATACTCCTGCCCGATTTGCACACCGGGAAAAATAAGCGGGGCGGCAATGCTCGCCATCAGATGATCGAGCCGCAATGTCGTGGGCATGCCGAGACGGCGCACGCGCGACCAGGGTTTGAGGCCGGGCTTGCCCTGATAGAAGGACACCGATCGTGCCGAACCGTAACCGGCAGCCGTGATTGCAATCGCATCCAGAAAACCGCGATCGATCGAATCCTGAACGCGACTGATCTTGAGATGCCGGGTCAATAACTGGCGAAGCGGTTCATTGTTCAGCAAGGAACGCGGTGGTGACCCGAGCAAACCACCGGTGCTGATACTCGCCAGCCAGCGGGTACCGGTCTTGAGAATTGTCTGGGCGTCGCTGCGAAAAACGTGGTGTGTCCGGAAATTTCCCCAGACGTTTTCCAGCTCCGCCACGCCACGCGCAAAACGCCGGGCACGCGTGGCGAGTACGATGGCATTGATCGCGCCGGCTGAAGTCCCGCTGATGACCGGAAAGGGACAGGGCGAACCTTTCGGCAATATTTCGCCGATCGCCTTGAGCACACCGACCTGGTATGCACAACGGGCGCCACCGCCCGGTAACACGAGTCCGATATCGTGTCGGACCGGGGCCGTATCCGTGACTACTTTCTTGCCCGCCATAAGCGAGTGATGTTAACCAGAACCGCCGATCGCCTACAAGGTACCGGATCACGGCCTGCCGGCGCTATCTGACCGGAGAACCGGTGGATGCGTACCTCACCGGCGTTACGTGCTGCGCGCGGGTTCTGCGGGCTTGCTAACGGCCGATTGCACATGGGTCTGTTCGTAATGACGGCCCAGGTACCGGGCGAGCAATGCCCAGACGGCGGCAATACCGCCACCCACCGCGGCCACGGCGCCCAGTCCGAGACCGAGCCCCTGCGTCAAACCCGTAAAGCCCCACGCGGCGACCACATCGCCGCCACGATACACGACGTTATCGATGACGCTCTTCGCCTTGAACCGCGTTTCGCGGTCAACCACGGTAAAGAGCATCTCGCGGCCGGGACGTGTAATCGCATAATTACCTGCCCGGCGGACGCACTGCAGCCCGACGACAACCCATAGCATCGGCGCCAGCGCAACCACGAGCAGACCGGCCACGATCACAACCGGCACGAGCGCCAGTGTCCAGGCGAGACCGAATTTCGTCGTCAGCCGGCCGGTCAGGAACATGGCCGTGCCGATCGACAACGTATTGACGGCCAGATCCATGCCGGCCCATATTTGCGTGCGGGTCCCGGCATCGAGATCGATCATCAGATTCTTCAGTTCAAAATAGACAAAGGTGCTGATCCCGGTATACAGAAACAGGAACAACCCGATGCCGAGCAGATACGGATTACTGATGAACTCGACAAACCCGGAGAACAGGTGACCGCCGAGTTTTTGTCCGTAGTCGCTCTCGATCGTCATGCCGTCGTTGTGAAGCTCGCTGTGCTTGAGCTTCTCGAGCCAGCCGATAATCGGGATCGGCGCCAGCAACAGCACGGCGGAAATCAACACGAGGTTTGAACTGCCGAGCGGCTTGACCAGGACCAGCGCAATGGCCGGACCGGCCAGCGCGCCGATGCTGCTGCCGGCTGCGATGAAGCCGAACAGGCGGGGCGCCTGCTGTTTGGTAAAGATATCGGCCATGAAGGTCCAGAAAACCGACACCTGGAACAGGCTGAAGACGCTGATCCAGACGTAATAGGCCTTGCCGATAATCTGGACATCCGGGTTCATCCGCAGCAGGGCGAAAAAGGCAAAAAACGAAACCGAGAACAAGGCGTAAATCCCCGGCAACAGGCGTCCCAGGCGTACCCGCGAACATGCTGCTCCATAAGCGGTAACGACGAGGATGCTGGAAAAGAATGTAACCGTGAACAGCGTGCTCAGTTCCGCATCCGTCCAGTCGCTTGCCATCGCGTCGCGAATCGGCCGCAGGATATAATAGGAAGCCATCAGGATAAAAACGAAAAAGAACGACAGCCAGACCGCCTTGATCTCATTCGACTCCACGCTCGATGCGCCCTTCATGATGCGCACGAAAAAATTATCCTTCCTTTCAGTCATTCACTTTTTTCCTTTACTGTCTCGCATCAGGCCGTCGCCGGGCTCGCATGACTGATCGGGGCAATCATGGGAGTCCGCTTCCGGATCCGGTGCAAGAGCCGCGAATGACTCCGCGAAACTCCGGGCCGGTGCAAAATTGCCACTGCTGATTTCAAAAGTCTTGTTCAATGCATCCGGCGAACGCAGCGCCGCAACACAGACGCGCGCCAGGTCGGCGCGTGATATTTTTCCGTCGCTGTTATCGCCCTGGGAAAAAAAAATGAATTTTTGCCCCCCCGGTTCGTCGACGAGTCCACCGGGGCGTATGATCGTATAGGGTACGCCGCTGGCCCGCAGCGCCTGTTCCCCCTTGAACTTCCAGATAAGAACATCGTCGAACATCTGATTCAGGACATTATCTTCGTGGGTGACCCCCATCGAAGAAACGAGCACGAATTGGTGCAGTCGTGCTGCGGCTGCCGCTTCGGCCATGTTCCTGACTCCACCGAAATCGACGAATTCCGGTCCATTCCCGGGGTCGTTACCCATCCCGCCAACGGCCGAAATCAGCGCATCGACCCCATCCAGAGCGGCATCTATCGTGGCACGCTCGCGCACGTCGCCAACGGCATACTCGACCTTGTCCCCGAAACTCGCGCGCGCCTTGACCCCGTCTCTGACGAATGCACGTACACGATAACCGCCGGCCAGCAACTCCCTGACTATTTCCCTGCCGGCGCCGCCCGTTGCGCCGGCAACGAGCACGAGTTCGCCCGTCGGCGGTTCCGAAGCCATCGGCGACGCGTCACCCGCCTCGGTCGCGCGTGAAATGCCGCTGATCGAAAGAAAAAAGAGAGTGGCTGAAAATACGGCTGCTGAAACGGTCTTCACTGGCCGGTCACAGACAAAATTCTCATTTCATTCGTGCCCCCGCTGACACCGCGCAGGGTACCTTTCGTGAAGATGACAAGATCGCCCTGATTCACGTGCCCGCGCTCGATCAGTATCCGGCACACATCGTTGAATACCGGCCGGGTATGTTCGTGAGGATTGTCATAGGCAACCGGGTAGACACCGCGATACAGTGCGACCCGGCAACGAGTACTCTCATAACGCGTAAAAGCAAAGATCGGAATATCCGATCGAATGCGTGACATCCACAGTGCCGTCTCGCCCGATTCCGTCAACGCAATAATGGCCTGAACGTCCAGATGATTGGCTGTGTACATGACGGCCATTGCAATCGCCTCGTCGACGGCGCCGAACCGGTCATCCATGCGATGTCGGCTCATGCGCGAGGCACTCTGGTGGTAAGTCTCCGCACCGATACAGACTTCGGCCATCGCCGCCACCGCCTTGACCGGATACTCGCCGACAGCCGTTTCGGCAGACAGCATGACGGCATCGGTACCGTCCATGACGGCGTTCGCGACATCGGTTACCTCGGCACGTGTCGGTATCTGGCTGTGAATCATCGACTCCATCATCTGGGTTGCCGTAATGCACACGGTATGCAGGTGGCGGGCCATCTTGATAATGGTTTTCTGCATGCCGGCCAGCCCGGCAAAACCCATCTCGACGCCCAGGTCACCGCGCGCGACCATGACGCCGTCACTGGCATTAATGATAGCCTCCAGGTTGCCCATCGCCTCGGCACGTTCGATCTTTGCGATGATATGCCCGGTTCCGCCGGCTTCTTCCAGGACTTTCCGGGCCTGGTGGATATCGTCGGCATCGCGCACGAAAGACACGGCAATCCACTCCAGATCGGCCGCGGCCGCCCGGCGCAGATCGTCGAGATCCTTGTCCGACAGCGCCGGGGCGGACATTCCGCCACCCTGCCGGTTGATGCCTTTGCGGTCGCTGAGCGTACCGCCGACTTTCACCCGGCATTCGATCCGGGTTTCGCTGACCGACTCGACGATCAGGACAATCTGTCCGTCGTCGAGCAACAGGATATCGCCGGCCTTGACGTCCCGGGCGAGTTGTTCGTAGGCAACGCCGACCTCGGTCTTGTTGCCCGACATGGGATCGAGCGCGCTGTCCAGGGCAAACGAGTCACCTTCCTGCAAGCGCACATAGCCGTCACGAAACCGGTTAATGCGAATCTTCGGCCCCTGCAAATCGCCCAGAATGCCGATATGCCGGCCCGTGCGTCCGGCGACCTCCCGCACCGTGTCGATCTGGCGCTGGTGGTCCTCCCAGGAACCGTGCGAAAAATTCAGCCTGACAACATCGACGCCCGCCGCAAACAATTCCTCCAGCACATCGGCGCCGTCCGTCGACGGGCCGAGCGTGGCAATAATTTTCGTTCGTCGCATGCTTGAATTATTCCATAACAGGGCATGTCTGACCTACGGCTGGCGTATAAAGTTCAGCGCTGCGTCTATACAGTGGCTGCACGGGTGGTCCGGCCGCAAGGGCAGCAGGCGGCATTGCGGATACCGCGGCGAAAACCGCTCAGACGAGTCAATGGCCTTGGGCGCCGGCGCGCCGTTCGAGCATGGCGACTGCCGGCAGGGTCTTGCCCTCGATAAATTCGAGAAATGCGCCGCCCCCCGTGGAAATATAGGAGACGCCGTCGGTCACACCGTATTTTTCGAGTGCGGCCAGCGTGTCGCCGCCACCGGCGATGCTGAAGGCCGAACTGTCGGCAACCGCTTGCGCGACCCGCTCGGTTCCGCTGCCGAACTGGTCGATTTCAAACACGCCCACCGGACCGTTCCAGACGATCGTGCCCGCCTCGTCGAGCAGTCCGGCATAAGCCTCGGCCGTTTTGGGCCCGATATCGAGAATCAATTCGTCGGGCTCGACCGCATCGATGGATCGAACCTGCGACGGCGCCGATTCGCTGACTTCCAGGGACACGACCACGTCTTCGGGCAACGGCACCTTCGCCCGGTACCCGCCATCGCCGTCTGCCGCGAGACGGCGCGCCTCTTCGACCAGTTCGGCCTCATACAATGACTCGCCCACCGGATAACCGGCGGCGGCGATAAACGTATTGGCGATACCGCCGCCGACAATCAACTGGTCCACAAGTTGCAGCAGGGATTTGAGCACAGTCAGTTTTGTCGAAACTTTGGATCCGCCGACGATGGCGACGAGTGGTCTGGCCGGATTATCCAGCGCCTTGCCGAGCGCTTCGAGCTCACCGAGCAGCAGCGGTCCGGCGCAGGCCACCGGGGCAAACTCCGCCACGCCACAGGTGCTGGCCTGCGCCCGGTGAGCGGTCCCGAATGCATCCATGACAAACACATCGCAGAGCCCTGCCATCTGCCGAGCCAGTTTTTCGTCATTGGCCTTCTCGCCCTGGTTAAAGCGCACGTTTTCGCACAAAACGACATCGCCCGGCCCGACATCGATACCATCGAGCCAGTCGACTTCGAGGCGAACGGGCCTGTCGAGCAGATCGCTCAGATGGTTGGCAACCGGCTGCAATGAAAACTGCGGATCGTATTCGCCCTCGACCGGCCGACCCAGATGCGACAACAGGATAACGGCCGCGCCCCGTTCGAGCGCGAGGCGAATCGTCGGCAGGGTGGCGCGAATGCGCGTATCGCTGCTGATCCGGCCGTTTTTCAGTGGCACGTTCAGGTCGAGCCGGATCATGACGCGCTGACCGGCCAGCTCCTGGTCCGTCATTTTCAGGATATTCATGAGCGCAGCGGCGGCTACGGTCAGCCGGCGTTCATGAGCGCCAGGGTCGTATCAATCATGCGATTGGAAAATCCCCATTCATTGTCGTACCACGAACAAACCTTGACAAGATTCCCGTCCATGACCTTCGTCATCGTGGCGTCAAAGGTCGACGAATTCGGATTGTGGTTAAAATCGACCGATACCAGCGGCCCGTCACTGTATCCGAGCACCGTACCGAGCGAATCCGTGCCGGATGCGGCCGTGCGCATGATGTCGTTGACTTCCTCGACCGTCGTATCGCGGGCTGCCGTGAACGTCAGGTCGACGAGAGACACATTGATCGTCGGCACGCGCACCGAAAAACCGTCCAGCTTGCCGTTCAATTCCGGCAACACGAGACCGACGGCAACAGCCGCGCCGGTCTTGGTCGGAATCATCGAATGCGTGGCCGAACGCGCGCGACGCAAATCCTTGTGATAGACGTCGGTCAGCACCTGGTCGTTCGTATACGCGTGAATCGTATTCATGACGCCTTTCTCGACGCCGATCTTGTCATGCAGCGGCTTGATCAGCGGGGCGAGGCAGTTTGTCGTGCATGATGCATTCGAGATGACCTGGTGACCGGCCTTCAGCGTATCCTCGTTGACACCGTAGACAATCGTCGCATCGATGTCGTTACCGGCCGGCGCCGAAATCACGACTTTTTTCGCACCGGCTTCGAGGTGTGCGGAGGCTTTCGTCTTATTGGCAAACAATCCGGTGCATTCGAAAACGACATCGACGCCCAGCTCGCCCCACGGCAGCTCTGCCGGGTTGCGTTCGGCCAGCACGCGTATCCGGTCACCGTTGACGACCATGCAATCGCCGTCGACAGCCACGTCGCCGGAAAAAGGACCATGCGTGGTATCAAAACGAGTCAGATGTGCGTTTGTCTCCGCATCGCCCAGATCATTGATCGCAACGATGCTCAACTCGCCGGTTCGTCCGGCCTCGTAAATCGATCGCAGGACATTACGTCCGATGCGCCCATAACCATTAATTGCTACTTTTACTGACATCAGTCTTTCTCCAAAAGGCGCAAGGCCTGCGCCACGATATTCTCAGGCGTGAATCCAAAATGCCGGAACAGCCGGTCGGCCGGTGCGGATTCGCCGAAACGATCCAGGCCGACAATCTGCCCGGCCGGACCGACGAAGCGGTGCCACAAACCCGTAACGCCCGCTTCGATGGCGATGCGCCGCTCGATGGACGACGGCAACACCGACTCCCGGTAGGCTTCGTCCTGGGCAAGAAATGCAGCCGTGCAAGGCATCGACACGACACGTACCCGGTGCCCGGCGGTCGTCAGCGAGGCGGCGGCAGCCACGGCCAGCGCGACTTCCGAGCCGGTTGCGATCAGGATCAGTTCCGGATCGGCGGCATCGCGCAAAACATAGGCACCGCGCCGGATTGACGCGCGCTGTTCGTCACTTCGCGGCTGGTGGGCGAGACTCTGGCGCGTCAGGATCAGGCTGGTCGGCCCGGTCGTCGTCTCGATCGCGTCACGCCAGGCAACGGCCGTCTCGACGGCATCGCACGGACGCCAGACGCGCATATTCGGGATCAATTGCAGGCTCGCGACGTGCTCGACCGGCTGGTGCGTCGGGCCGTCCTCGCCCAGGCCGATCGAATCATGGGTAAACACGTGAATCGTGCGAATACCCATCAACGCGGCCATGCGCAGGGCATTGCGCGAGTAATCCGAAAAGGTCAGAAACGTGCCCCCGTAGGGAATGAATCCGCCATGCAGGGCCAGGCCGCTCATGATGGCCGCCATGGCGAACTCGCGCACACCGTAAGACACATAGTTACCCGATGCGTCGTCGCCGCTGATGACGCTCGAACCCGAATGCAGCGTCAGGTTCGAGCCGGTCAGGTCGGCCGAACCGCCGAGCAACTCCGGCAATGCCGGCGCGAATGCGTTCAGGGCCATCAGCGACGCCTTGCGGGTCGCGACGTCCGCCCCTGCCGTCTCGATCCCGGCCATCGCCTCGGCGGCAAACGCCGCCCAGTCGGCGGGCAGTTCGCCGCTGATGCGCCGCTCGAATTCGCCGGCCAGTTGCGGATGCTCAGCGGCATAGGCAGCCATGCGTTCGTCCCACTGACGCTCGGCCGCCCGACCCGCTTCGGTCGCATTCCACGCCCGGGCGATCTCGGCGGGAATGACGAACGGGGGTTCATCCCAGCCCAGCAGCTCGCGGGCCGCCGCGATCTCTTCGACACCGAGCGGCGCGCCATGCGTGGCAGCCGTCCCCTGCTTGTTCGGCGCACCGAAGCCGATGATCGTTTTACAGCAAATCAGCGACGGCTGATCGAGATGGCTCCGCGCTGCGGCGATCGCGTCATGGATGGCTCGCGGGTCATGCCCGTCCACATCAGCCACGACATGCCAGCCATAGGCGCGAAAGCGTTCGGGCGTGTCATCGGTAAACCAGCCGTCGACGTCGCCGTCAATCGAGATACCGTTGTCGTCATACAGGCAGATCAGCTTGCCCAGTTTCAGCGTGCCGGCCAGCGAGCAGGCTTCGTGAGAAATGCCCTCCATCAGGCACCCGTCGCCGAGAAAGACGTAGGTGAAATGGTCGACGATCTCGTGACCGGGCCGGTTGAATTGAGCCGCCAGGGATTTTTCCGCCAATGCCATGCCGACGGCGTTGGTAACGCCCTGGCCGAGCGGTCCGGTCGTCGTTTCAATCCCGACCTCCGGGTCGTATTCCGGATGCCCCGGCGTTTTCGAGCCAAATTGACGAAACATGCGCAGATCGTCGATCGACAGCGGGTAGCCGGCCAGGTGCAGCAATCCGTATAACAGCATCGAGCCATGGCCGTTAGACAAGACAAATCGATCGCGATTCGGCCAGGCCGGATTCGCCGGGTTATGCCGCAGGAAGTCGTTCCAGAGTACCTCGGCAATGTCTGCCATGCCCATCGGCATGCCGGGATGGCCCGACCGGGCCTGCTGCACTGCGTCCATCGCCAGGACGCGCAAGGCATCGGCCAGCTTCCGGCGGGAAGACGGCGCGACCGCTTTCTCGGGATTTATTGCCATCAGGTCGAGCACATTGTTAATTCTGGGGCGCGCATTGTCGCGTACTCGCCAGTGGCTGGCAATAAGGATCGTCCGCTATGCGCCGGGCGATTATGTCCGGTCGATTCCGGCGCAGAACCGCGTGGCGCGGCCGGGCAGCGCAAATCAGGCGCAGGATCGTTATAATGGCAAGTTCGAATTCTCCCGGATCAAAAACAGGCAACATCTTCACATGAGCACAAAAAAGCTTTTTACCTCCGAATCCGTCTCCGAGGGCCATCCCGACAAGATGGCCGACCAGATTTCCGATGCCATACTCGACGCCATCCTGGCCGAAGCCCCGCAGTCGCGTGTTGCGGCCGAGACGTTGATCAAAACCGGTTTCGTCGTCCTGGCCGGCGAAATCAAGACGGATGCGAAAATCGACTTCGAACCACTCGTCCGCGAAGTCATTTGCGATATCGGTTATGACGATTCCGACAAGGGATTCGACGGCAAGACCTGCGGCATTCTGAACGCACTCGGCAAGCAATCGGAGCATATTAGCCAGGGAGTCGACCGCGGCGATCCCCGTACCCAGGGTGCCGGCGATCAGGGCATGATGTTCGGCTATGCCTCGAATGAAACCGATGTCTTGATGCCTGCTCCAATCACCTTCGCCCATCGCCTCGTCGAACGACAGGCAGCCGTGCGCAAATCCGGCACACTGCCTTGGCTGCTGCCCGATGCCAAGAGCCAGCTGACCTTCATTTACGAGGACCACAAACCGGTCGGAATCGATGCGATCGTCCTGTCGACGCAGCACACCCGGGATGTCTCGAACGAGGAGATACGCGCGGGCATTATCGCCGAAGTCCTCGAGCCGGTTATCCCGGCCGAGTGGCTCAGCCAGATTCCCGATGACAAGATTCATATCAACCCGACCGGACGCTTCGAGACCGGCGGCCCGGAAGGGGACTGCGGCCTGACCGGTCGCAAGATCATCGTCGATACCTACGGCGGCATGGCGCGTCACGGCGGCGGTGCGTTCTCCGGCAAGGATCCGTCGAAAGTCGACCGGTCGGCAGCCTACATGACCCGTTATGTGGCCAAGAACATCGTGGCCGCAGGCCTCGCGGAACGTTGCGAGGTCCAGGTCTCGTATGCGATTGGCGTGGCCGAACCGACATCGATCTCGGTCGATACGTTCGGCACGAGCCGGATCTCCGAGCAGCAGATCACCGCACTGATTCGCGAACACTTCGATCTGACGCCGTTCGGCATCAAGGAAACCCTCCAGCTCGAGCGGCCGATCTATCGTCAGACGGCGGCTTACGGCCATTTCGGTCGCGAAGACTTCAGCTGGGAACGCACGGATAAAGCCGCGGCATTGCGCGGTGCCGTTGCTGCCTGACTGCATTGCCGGTCTTTTTTGATCCGCGTGATACCCACCGAACCATTCCTGAATAATTTTTTTTGGAGCAACCTGAATGAGCACAAAAGCAGCTGAAGCTGTCAGCACGGACTACCACGTCGCCGACTTGTCACTGGCAGATTGGGGCCGGCGTGAAATCGCGATTGCCGAAACCGAAATGCCGGGACTGGTGGCAATCCGCGAAGAATATGCTGCACAACAGCCGCTCAAGGGAGCGCGCATCACCGGTTCGTTGCACATGACCATCCAGACCGCCGTACTGATCGAGAGTCTCGTCGCCCTCGGCGCGGAAGTTCGCTGGGCGTCGTGCAATATCTTTTCGACCCAGGACCATGCTGCCGCAGCGATCGCGGCGTCCGGCATCCCGGTTTTTGCCTTCAAGGGCGAATCACTCGATGAATACTGGGAATTCACGCATCGAATCCTCGACTGGCCGCAGGGCGAGTACCCGAACCGCATCCTCGACGACGGCGGCGACGCGACCCTGCTCGCTATCCTGGGCGCCAGGGCCGAACAGGACCCGTCGGTGCTCGACAATCCGTCGAGCGAAGAAGAAATCGCGCTGTTTGCCTCGATTAAAAAACGACTGGCCAGTCGCCCCGGCTGGTACGGCAAGCTGAAAGCGGCGATCGGCGGCGTCACGGAAGAAACGACGACCGGCGTCATGCGCCTCTATCAGATGCAAAGAGACGGTGAACTGCCGTTTCCGGCCATCAACGTCAACGATTCGGTGACCAAGTCAAAATTTGACAACCTGTATGGCTGTCGTGAATCGCTGGTCGACGGCATCAAGCGCGCGACCGACGTCATGGTCGCCGGCAAAACCGCCGTGATCTGCGGCTACGGCGATGTCGGCAAGGGCTGTGCGCAGTCGCTGCGCGGCCTGGGTGCGACGGTCTGGGTCACTGAAATCGATCCGATCTGCGCCCTGCAGGCCGCGATGGAAGGCTACCGTGTCGTGACGATGGAAGATGCAGCCGGCCAGGCCGATATCTTCGTGACGGCAACCGGCAACTTCCACGTCATCACGCACGAGCACATGCTCAAGATGAAAGATCAGAGCATTGTCTGCAATATCGGCCACTTTGATAATGAAATCGATGTCGCCAGCCTGAGTGATTACACGTGGGAAGAAATCAAGCCCCAGGTCGATCATGTGATTTTTCCCGACGGCAAGCGAATCATTCTGCTGGCCGGCGGTCGCCTGGTGAACCTCGGCTGCGCCACCGGCCACCCGAGTTTCGTCATGTCCAATTCCTTCACCAACCAGGTCCTGGCCCAGATCGAGTTGTGGCAGAACCCGGACGACTACGGCAACGAAGTCTACGTGCTGCCCAAGCACCTCGACGAAAAGGTCGCTCGCCTGCACCTGAAAAAACTGGGCGTCAATCTGACCACCCTGACCCGGGAACAGGCCGACTACCTCAACCTGGAGATCGATGGGCCTTACAAGGCGGCGCATTACCGCTACTAACCCGGTCATTACGCCAGGATTGGGGTGATTTTGGGTTTTGTCGGGTGGTTTCCCGGGGCGGACGGTATTGAACATAAAGTTACCCGGATAGCCAAGTGACGCATAAGGGTGTCCGCCCTGGTACCACAGACGTGTCCAAGGACTTTTCCATCATTTTTTCCTCGGAAGCAGTCAGCGCCCCTTACTGGTACTTGGAGAGATCCCGGTTATTTCAGGCGCGTTTCCGAGGGATAAATGTCGGAAAAGTCCGTTCACGGGAAAGCGTCAAAACGAAAAGACACCGAACAACAGCCAAAACCAGCACCCGTCACTTCTTTTCCAACCACTCTGCGCTATAGTGCCCACCGACTTATTTACCGGGTTGCAGAAGCTTGAGCACACCCCGATCCATCTTCCGCCTGCTGCACATCACCGACCCGCACCTGCATGCCCACGCGGAAAGCCGGATGCGCGGTGTCGTGACTTTCGATACCTTCCGGGCCGTCATTGAACGGGCCATGACGGATGAACGCCCGCCCGACGCCATCGTTGCGACCGGAGACCTCGTTCAGGACGAAACGCGCGGCGGCTATGATCGCTTTCGTGAGGTGCTGGCGCCGCTGAATACGCCGGTGCTGTGCATTCCGGGCAACCACGACGCACCGAACATCATGGGCAGCGTGTTGAGCGCCGCCCCCTTTCAGGTCAACGGTTCGTACCAAGCACACGGCTGGTCGCTGGTCCTGCTAAACAGTTTTGCCCCGGGCGGCGACGCCGGGCGCCTCGATCAGACCGAACTCGACCGGCTGCACGAGACATTGCACAAATACCCCGATCTGCATGCCCTGGTATGCCTGCACCACCAGCCGGTGCCGATGGGCAGCCGCTGGCTCGACGGTGTCGCACTGTGCAACCCGGGTGAGTTCCTCGACATTGTCGACACGGCTCCGCAGGTCCGTGGTATCTTGTGGGGACACGTTCACCAAGCATCGGACCGGCATCGCAACGGTATTCGGATGATGAGCACGCCATCGACCTGCGCGCAATTTCGCCCGAACAGCGACGATTTTGCGATCGATGCCCGGCCGCCGGGGTTTCGCTGGCTGGACTTGCGCCCGGACGGCACGATTGACAGCGAGGTCGCATGGCTGGACTGAATTCCCTGTTCAAGATTTGGTGCATCTGCGCGACGCTCGTCATTTGCAAGGTCGCCATTGCCGTACCGCTGTGGGAACTCGAAGGTACGGAAAACCGGATCCGGTTGCTCGGCTCGGTACATTTCCTGCGCGCCGACGATTACCCGCTGCCCGATGCGGTCGCCGCCGCATACCGGCAAGCCGATGTCATCGTCATGGAACTGGTCGTCGATGCGATCAGTCCGGCCGATATGCAGCGCGTACAGCAGGAACTGGCAGTCGACCCGAAAGGTCGCCGTCTCAGCGACCTGATCGGCTCCGGCGCCTGGCGCAGGGCAAAGTCGCTGGCATCGGACGTCGATATCGATCTGAACATGCTGCAACCTTACGAACCGTGGTTCGCGGCCCTGCAGATTACGCAGCTGCGGTTACTGCAACTGGGTTTCGACGGGAGTTACGGCATAGAGGCAACCATCACACACCAGGCCCGTGTGGACCATAAACCGTTGATCGGCCTGGAAACAATCGACGAACAATTGCGTGCGCTCGATACACTGCCCGCAGCAGCGCAGCGATATTTCCTGGTGCAAACGCTCGAAGATGCCGCCTCTATCGAAGACAACCTCGATACGATCGTCACGGCCTGGAGACAGGGCGACGTCGAGGCGCTCGGCAAACTGCTTTTCGAAGGACTCGATGAACAGCCGGAGGTTTACGATCAACTGCTGGTCCAGCGCAACCGGCGGTGGGCGAAAAAGATAGCCGGGATGACGGACGATTCGAAAAACTATCTGATTATCGTCGGCGCACTGCATCTGATCGGCGCAGACAGCGTTCAGAACATGCTGGGTGAAGCCGGGATCGGAACCCACCGGCTCCACTAGCAGGCCCGATTCCCGCACGCGGATTCATCGAGCGGGATTCACACTTCGATCATTTCGAATTCTTCGCGCCCGGCGCCGCAATCCGGGCAGCGCCACGACAATGGAATATCGTCCCAGCGCGTGCCCGGCGAAATGCCGACATCCGGCATGCCCAGCTCTTCGTCGTATACAAAGCCGCAAATCAGGCACATATATTTCCGGTATCCGGGAGAATCGGTCATCACGTTATCCTTACTGCGGTACTTCCTGGCGAATGGATCGCAACAACGGGCGCAGAAACTCCAGTCGCGCGATGGCATCATCGGTTTCCAGGCAATATTGCTTTTGTTCCAGGGAGATCGGCAGGATCTCTGCGAATCGATAGCCTACCCAGGTCGCGTCATCGTAATGGCTCTCCAGATTGGCGTACAGCTTGCCGAGATCGTCGATAATGACTTCCAGCAATGCGCTCATGGAACGATACTCGTCGGGGACACGCCTTCGTGTCTCTTCATCGAGTATATCGACACTGCCGACATACAATCCGTCATTCCGGCGGGTGAACGAATGCAACCGAAAACGTTCCAGTCCGACCGCTGTAATGCCGAGTATTCCGTCGCTGCCCTGATACCAGTCGGCAATGCGCGCACTGGTACCGACGGCCACCGTGTGCGTATCGCCGGTTTCCGAGCCTGATTTTATCAACAGGGTGCCGAAAGAGCCGCCCTCTTTCATGCAACGGCCGACCATATCCAGGTAGCGTGGCTCGAATATGCGCAACGGCAACGGCCCGCCCGGAAACAACACGGTATTGAGCGGGAACAATGGAAGTGTCTCGGAAGTCAATGTCGAAACCTTGCCCGGAAAATTCGATTCAGATGCACGACATCAATTATTAACACTATCGGGTTTACGTCAAATTGACCGGTTCCGTCCCGGTGCCGGAATACCGGGCTTCGAGCCCGGCTTCGAGCAGACCGTGAATGCCCCCGAACCCCCCGTTACTCATGACCACGATCCTGTCTCCCGACCGCGCCTGCGCAACCACCGATTCGACAATGGCGTCGATATCGTCACCGATCACCAGTCCGCGCAATGAACGCAATGCTTCGGCCGGATTCCAGCCCAGACCGACGGGCCGATAAACCCAGACCCGATCGGCCCCGCCGAGCGCCGCACCGAGTGCATCGCCGTGAATGCCCAATTTCATCGTATTGGAGCGCGGCTCCAGGATAACGATCAGGCGCCGGTCCGGCGCCGCCGATCGAAGACCGGCGATGGTGCGTTCGATGGCGGTCGGATGATGGGCGAAGTCATCGTAGAGACTCACACCGCCCCAGGTCCCGCGCAGTTCCAGTCGCCGCCGGACGCCGCCGAACCGGCCGATGGCAGCCAGAGCCTGATCGGTCGAAACGCCCAGAGCGCGTGCACCAAGAAATGCCGCCGCGGCATTTTCCGCGTTATGTGCGCCGATCATAGCCCACGCGACACTGCCCTGATTTTTCCCGTCTTTCATCAGGCGAAACCGGCCGGAACGATCCGTCGATCCGATCCAGTCGGCCGACGATTCCGGATGACTCGAGAAGGTTTCGACCGGAGTCCAGCAACCGCGCTCGACGACGCAGCGAACGTTCGGGTCATCGGCAGGAATAATCAAACGGCCGTTACCGGGCAGCATCCGCAGTAACTGGTGAAACTGCCACTGTATCGCCTCGAGATCCGGATAAATATCCGCATGATCGAACTCGAGGTTGTTGATGATCTGGATATCCGGGCGGTAATGCAGAAACTTCGCGCCCTTATCAAAAAATGCCGTATCGTACTCGTCGGCCTCGATAACAAACACGGATCCCCCGCCCAGCCTGGCAGAGACGTCGAAATCGGCCGGCACTCCACCGATCAGAAAACCCGGTTCCAGACCGGCCTGATCGAGAATACAGGCGAGCAGGCTGGTCGTCGTCGTTTTACCGTGCGTACCGGCCACTGCCACGACCCGCTGATCGACCAAAACTTCGCCGGCCAGCCATTGCGGGCCCGACATGTATGCAAGACGGCGATTCAGCATGGCCTCGATGATCGGCATGCCGCGCGACATGACATTACCGACAATGACGACATCGGGATTCAGATCGAGCTGATCGGGTTCGTAGCCGTCGATCACATCGATACCGAGATCTGCAAGCTGCTCACTCATCGGCGGATAGACGCCCCGGTCGGCACCGGTAACGCGATGCCCGGCCGCCCGCGCGATCGCCGCAACACCTGCCATGAATGTTCCGCAAATACCCAGAATATGAATATGCATCAACCTACCCCGACTGATTGCCGACCCCGTCCGGCACCAGTTCGAACAGGATCGTCGTGTGCAGGTAAAAATAGGCGATGGCAACGAGCAATCCGATCGTGTAAGGACGCGACAGGGCCCGCGCCAGGATATGACCGTCGACCGCTATCGACCAGACCATGATCGCAAAAATAATCGTATTGGGCAGCGCCTTTCCCAGGCCGATATCCAGCGCGAACTGTCGCCACAGGCCGAACGGCATGGATAGAAGGCTGAGCAGCGCACTGGTACCCAGCATTGCCGTCACGGTACGCGTATAACGTTTCCGGTAGCCGGTCAGGCTCAGCAGCACCCACATTCCGCCGAATAACAAAACCAGGCTGATCATCAGCGTACTCAGAAGTGCGCCGTTCACACCATAGGCGATCGAGGCAAGCGAAACCTGGGTAACCAGATAGACTGCCAGCGTCAAGCCGAGCAAAAACCGTGAATCGGGCAAATCTTCCGGCCCGGATCTGCGCAAAGCGATATTGATGAACGCCTGAATGAAAGCAAGCATTAGAATAAGATATCGTGCATTTACGCAGCCCGCGCATCCACAAGTCACATTAAGGTCAATAGTATGCCAGTTAATGACCGTCAGCCACGGCTGATCGATACGCAAAAGGATCTGGATGCGCTGTGTACGGCGCTCGCTGCCGCCGACAGAATCGGCTGCGACACGGAGTTCATGCGAACGCAGACCTACTGGCCGCAACTGTGTCTCGTCCAGCTCGCGATCGACACCCAAACGGCCTGTATCGACGTACTGGCGGATATCGATACGTCGGATTTTCGTCGCATCCTGCTGGGCCACCCGGAGCCGCTGGTCCTGCATGCCGTCAAACAGGATCTCGAAGCCTGGTTCGCAACCTGGCAGGAACTGCCCGCGGCTGTCTTCGATATCCAGATCGCCGCAGGTCTGCTCGGCTTCCAGCCCCAGATCGGCTACGGCAACCTCGTCAGGGAATTACTCGACATCACGCTCGACAAAGACCAGACCCGTACCGACTGGTCACGACGACCCCTGACGGCGGCCCAGCTCCACTATGCCGGCGACGATGTCGCTTACCTGCATGCGTTGCAAGATGTCGTGTCTACCCGGCTGGAGGATCTCGGCAGATACGAATGGGCACTGGCCGACAGCGCGGCGCTCGTCTCACCCGGCCTCTACGATACGTCGCCGGAACAGGCATGGCAGCGATTGTCCGGCGTGCCGTATCTGCCCGTTGCGGTACAGGCCCGGGTCCGCGCACTCGCCGCCTGGCGTGAAACGAGAGCCAAACAGGCGAACCGGCCGCGCCAGTGGATTCTTGGCGACAAGGCCCTGATGCAGATTGCCCACGCCAACCCGGACAATGTCGACGACTTGCGGGGCATCGCCAAACTGCAACCGGCCGTTGTGCGAAAACAGGGCCGGAATATTTTGCAGGCGTTGCACGACGCCAACGATGATCTGGCCGGCGGTCGCCTCGATTTGACGCAGCAACCCGCTGCCCTGCCACCGGATAAAAAGCAGGTGCAGAAATTGTCAGGGATTGTGCAGGATACGGGGCGCGAGCTGGACATCGCGCCGGAGATACTGGCGACACGCCGCGATCTTGCCGATATTCTGAACGGGCGGGACGATGCGCGGCCGCTGAGGGGCTGGCGGCGGCGGGTTATCGGCGAGAAATTGCTGGCAGGTGGTTGACGTACCGGATCTGATGCCGGTTGCGGTACGCCTCGCTACAACCCGAGCGCGTCCTTAATCCGCCCGTACACCGTTTCCATGTCGCCCTGGCCATCGACCTTGCGCAACAGGCCCGCGCCCCGGTAATGGTCGATTAACGGCTCGGTTTCCCGGCGATAGACCTCGAGCCGATTGCCGATGGTTTCTTCGTTATCGTCAGCACGCTGAATCAGTTCGCCCCCGGCCCCGGTGCAGGCCTCGATCTCCGCCCGGGGCGAAAAATAGATATTCAGCAATTTGCCGTTGATCGAACAGGTGCGCCGGCCCGTCAACCGCTTCATCAGAATATCCAGATCGACGTCCAGCAATACCGCCGCGTCGAGCTGCTTGCCCAGATCATCCAGCACCTTTTCGAGCGATCGGGCCTGTGCAAGGTTGCGCGGAAAACCATCGAGAATGAAACCATTTTCGACGTCCGCCCGTTGCAATCGATCCTGGATCATGGCGAGCACGATCTCGTCGGAAACCAGCTCCCCGGCATCCATCGCCTGCCGGGCGCGCCGACCCGGTTCGGTTCCGGCCGCCACTGCCTCGCGCAAGAGGTCGCCGGTCGACACCTGGACCATCGAATATTCCGCCATCAGGCGTTGCGCCTGCGTCCCTTTGCCGGAACCCGGCGCACCCAAAAACACGATCTTCATGGTCGGCGTAAGCTACGCGCTGGACCGGGGCGCGTCAATCGTTGAAAGCCACGGCTTGTTCGCCGATCCATGCTATGTTTTACGCCACGACAACCGATTCGGGCAGCAGACGGGAAAGACAGATGGCAAAACACGGTTCGAAGAAAAAAAATGCTTTCTATGCGCAATCCGGAGGCGTTACCGCGGTCATTAATGCCAGTGCCTGCGGTGTCATCGAAACGGCACGCAAACACCGGGACCGGATCGGCAAAGTCTATGCCGGATGCAACGGAATTATCGGCGCGCTGACCGAAGACATGATCGACACCGGCAGGGAAACTGCGGCAACCATCGCCGCCCTGCGCCACACGCCGGGCGGCGCATTCGGGTCGGCGCGTTACAAGCTCAAGGGCCTGGATGTCAACCGTGCCGAGTATGAGCGACTGATCGAGGTGTTCCGGGCGCACGACATCGGTTATTTCTTCTATAACGGCGGCGGCGATTCGGCCGATACATGCTACAAAGTGTCGCAGTTGTCGAAAAAAATGAAATTTCCGGTCCAGGCCGTTCATGTGCCGAAGACCGTCGACAATGACCTGCCGATTACCGATACCTGCCCCGGATTCGGCTCGGTGGCAAAATATATCGCCGTGTCGACACGCGAAGCCGCGCTCGACGTCGCGTCGATGGCAAAGACTTCGACCAAGGTTTTTATCCTGGAGGTTATGGGCCGGCATGCAGGGTGGATCGCCGCTGCCGCCGGCCTGGCCGGCCAGGGGCGCGCACAAGCGCCGCACATCATCCTGTTTCCCGAAATCCCTTTCGACCGGCGGGTATTTTTGCAACGCGTCAGCGAAACCGTCCGCGATCATGAATACTGTGTCATCGTCGTCAGCGAAGGGGCGGCCTGGCCGGACGGGCGCTTTCTGGCCGATGCCGGCAGAGTCGACGCATTCGGCCACAAACAGCTCGGCGGAGTCGCGCAGGTCGTGGCACAAATGGTCAGCGACGAACTCGGATTCAAGTACCACTATGCCATCGCCGATTATCTGCAGCGCTCGGCCCGGCATATCGCTTCGGCTACAGATGTCGAACAGGCTTACGCGGTCGGCAAGGCGGCCGTCGAACTGGCGCTGGCCGGAGAAAACTCGGTCATGCCGGCCATTATTCGCAAATCCGACCGCCCGTATCGCTGGACGATCGAAAGCGTTCCCCTGGGCCGGGTCGCCAACCGGGAAAAGAAGATGCCCCGACGGTTCATCTCGCGGGATGGGTACGCCATCACGCCGGCCTGCCGGCGCTATCTCGAACCGCTGATTGCCGGAGAGGACTATCCCCCCTACGCCCGGGGGCTTCCCAAATATGTTCAACCGAAGAATATCCCGGTCGCCAAAAAGCTGAAAACCGATTTTATGCTATGATCGCGCGCTGATTTCGGGGCAGGATGCCTCAGGGCGGGCGCGCCAGGCGGCTTGAAGGGCCGTACGGCAAGGGTTTCGTCAATAATTCCAAGGACCGGCCGAAACGAGCCAGGTCTGTTTTTTTTATCTCTCGGGAGGAATAACCATGTCTAGCGACCTGGCTTTAATGTCCGGCGTCGGCGCGGGCATCATCGCGCTGATTTACGGGGTCATCTCCATCAAATGGATTCTTGCGCAACCGGCCGGCAACGAACGGATGCAGGAGATCGCCGGCGCGATCCAGGAAGGGGCCAGCGCTTACCTGAACCGCCAGTACACGGCCATCAGTCTCGTCGGCATCCTGCTGTTTGCCATCCTGGGTTTCACCCTGAACTGGCCGACCGCGATTGGCTTTCTGATCGGCGCCGTCTTCTCGGGCGCAACCGGCTATATCGGCATGAACGTCAGCGTCCGGGCCAACGTCCGTACGGCGCAGGCTGCCCATGAAGGCATGGGCAAGGCACTCGATGTCGCCTTCCGCGGCGGCGCGATCACCGGCATGCTGGTCGTCGGTCTCGGCCTGTTCGGCATCTCCGGTTATTTCTGGGTACTGACCTCGATGGGCGTACCCACCGAACAGGCCGTTCACTCACTGGTCGGCCTGGCGTTCGGCGGCTCGCTGATTTCGATCTTTGCCCGACTCGGCGGCGGCATTTTCACCAAGGGCGCCGATGTCGGCGCCGACCTCGTCGGCAAAGTCGAAGCCGGTATCCCGGAAGATGACCCGCGTAACCCGGGCGTCATTGCCGACAATGTCGGCGACAACGTCGGCGACTGTGCCGGCATGGCCGCCGACCTGTTCGAGACCTATGGCGTGACCCTGATCGCAACCATGCTGCTCGGCGGCCTGCTGATGGAAAATACCCATGCCGGCATGCTCTATCCAATGGTTCTGGGCGCAATTTCAATCATCGCTTCGATCATCGGTACGTTTTTCGTCAAGACCAGGGATGACGGCTCGGTCATGGGCGCGCTTTACAAAGGCGTGATCATTTCCGGCATTATTGCCGCGATCGCGTTCTATCCGGTCACCAACGCGATGATGAGCGGCATCGACGGATATTCGGCCATGGGCATTTATTCATCCGCACTGATCGGACTCGCCCTGACCGCCTTCATGGTCTGGATCACCGAGTATTACACCGGCACCGAATACAGCCCGGTACAGACAATCGCCAACGCCTCGATCACCGGTGACGCAACGAACATCATCGCCGGGCTAGGCGTTTCGATGAAAGCCACAGCCGCACCAGTCATCGCCATCTGCCTGTCGATCTGGGGCGCCCACGAACTGGCCGGCCTGTATGGCATCGCCATCGCCGCAACGGCAATGCTGTCGATGACCGGCATGATCGTCGCGCTCGATGCCTTCGGCCCGATCACCGACAACGCCGGCGGCATTGCCGAAATGGCCGAGCTCGACGAGAAAATCCGTAATATCACCGATCCGCTCGATGCAGTCGGCAATACCACCAAGGCTGTCACCAAGGGCTATGCCATTGCGTCGGCGGCGCTTGCAGCGCTCGTGCTGTTCGCCGATTACACCAATAATCTTGAGAAACTGGGCAAGCTGCAGGACTTCAGCCTCAGCGACCCGGCGGTCATCATCGGCCTGTTCATCGGCGGCATGGTGCCGTACCTGTTCGGCGCAATGGCGATGGAAGCCGTCGGCCGCGCGGCCGGCTCGGTCGTCGAGGAAGTACGCCGGCAGTTTCGCGAGATCAAGGGCATCATGGAAGGCACGACCAAGCCCGATTACAGCCGGGCCGTCGGTTTGCTAACCAAGGCGGCCATTCGTGAAATGATCATCCCGTCTTTGTTACCGGTTCTCGTACCGGTCATCCTGGTCGTCATCGCCAATCTGGCATTCGGCGATGGCGGCGGGGTCAAGGCGCTCGGCGGCATGCTGATCGGCACGATCATCACGGGTCTGTTCGTCGCCATCTCGATGACCGTCGGCGGCGGCGCGTGGGACAATGCGAAGAAATATATCGAAGACGGAAATTGCGGCGGCAAGGGCACCGATGCCCACAAGGCCTCGGTGACCGGTGACACGGTCGGTGATCCGTACAAGGATACGGCGGGACCGGCCATCAACCCGCTGATCAAGATCATCAACATCGTGGCATTGCTGATGGTACCGTTGCTGTAAGAGGGCGGTGATCCTGAGCGAGAAAAAGCCCCGCCGAAAGCGAGAGCGGGGTTTTTTTTGCGTGTTATGGATAAGAACAGGTTTCGGGCCTGTTAGTTCCGAGGCTTTCCCTGCAACCAGCCCCTACAACTTCCGGGGACGCTGCACGTAATACCCCTGCACGTAATCCACCCCCACCTTGCGCAAGGCATCGAAGTCTTCCTGCTCCTCGACCTGCTCGGCAATTACCTTGAAGCCGACCGTCCTGGATAAACGCGTAATGGCGCAAACGACCTGGTGATTCAGGCTGTCGTCCTGCAAGTCGCTGGTGTAAGCCCCGTCAATTTTCAGGTAATCGATCGCAAGATCCTGCAGGCTGGAGAAAGAGCCGATACCGCGGCCGAAATCGTCGAGTCCGAAACGACAACCCATACCGTGCAGAACGCCGACAAAGCGTCGTGCATGTTCGAGATCCGCCATGATTGCATTTTCGCCGACCTCGAAACAAATCTGGCCGGGGTCGACCTGGCTGTGATCGAGACAATCGACGACAAACTCCAGGAAAGTACCTTCACCGAGCGTCTGGCCGGAAATATTGATGCTGCAACTCCTGCCGTCCGGCAAGCGAATGGCGCCTTGCCCGATGGCTGCCAGCGTCGCCCGCACCATCCACCGATCGACGGCCGCCATCAACTGGTAACGCTCGGCGGCATGGATGAACTGCTTCGGCAGGACAATGTTGTTCTCATCGTCGCGTAATCTGAGCAGGACTTCGACAGCCGGCCCGCCCTGCCCCTTGCCCGATAATGAAATAATCGGCTGGCTGTAAATCTCGAACTTGTCTTCTTTCAGGGCGCTCTGCAGCAACCCCAGCCAGTGAATCTCACCGCGCTGGCGTGCCGAAGCCTCGTCTTTTGCAGAATAGACATGCGCCTGCCCCCGCCCCCGCTGCTTGGCGACATAACAGGCCGAATCCGCCGCACTCAGTATTTCCTTGATCGTCCCGCTCTCCCGGCCGATCTCGACGAGCCCGACGCTGACGCCGACGGTAAAGATCTTGTCCTGCCAGACAAAGCGGTAATCGCGCACGGAACGGATCACGTCATCGGCAATCTGGCGCGCCTTGCGCAGCGGACAGCCGATCAGCAGCATGCCGAACTCGTCGCCGCCGAGCCGGGCGACGAAGTCCGAATCACGAACCTGCTCCCTGATGATGGCCGACAGCTCGCGCAGCAGATTGTCGCCTGCCATGTGCCCGCAGGTATCGTTAACGGCCTTGAAGCGGTCCAGATCCAGATAGCAAAGTACATGCGAAGTGTCTTCATCCCGTACCGAATGCAAAGAGTGCTCGAGACGACGCTCGAATTCTCGCCGGTTAATCAGACCGGTCAGCGGGTCGTGGGCCGCCTGGTAACTCATTTGCTGGGCCAGACCACGCATCTCGGAGACGTCGTGCATGATGACGACGACACCGGCAATGGAACCGTCCGGACTCTTGATCGGCGAGGCAGTCAGCTCGATCGAAAGCTCGGCATCGCCGTCGTGCGAGACCATCAACGCCCGGCTGCCCATGCTGACCCGGCGACGGTCGGACAGACACCGCATGATCGGATCACCCAGGTCCCGCCGGTCGCCTTCGTCGACGAGATTGACAATATCGCCGAGTCGCTTGCCGAGCACCGACCGGCGATCGATCCCGATCAGCTTTTCTGCCGCGGAATTCAGGTATTCGATCGCGCCCTGGGTATCGGATGTGATCACGCCTTCGCCGATCGACTCGAGCGTGATTTGCGCCTGCTGTTTGCTCCGGCCCAGCGTCGCCTCGACGCTCTTGCGGTACGTGATGTCCTGGGCAACGGTAAGCACGGCCTGCTGACCGCGATAATCGATCAAGGTGCTGTGCGCCTCGACCCAGATGCCACGCTCACCGCCGTTGATGAGCTGGAACTCGATGGATTCATCGGTTTCCTCCCCGGCGAGCCGCGCCGAAATCGCGTTACGCATCATGGCCCTGAAAGCCGGGCGCATCAGATCCGTCACGGGACGCCCGACGAACTGTTCGGGGGCGAGTCCGAGCGGCTCGGCCGCTACCGTATTGGCGAAGACAATCCGCTTGCGGTGCACGAGCACGATATCCGGGACCGCGTTGGCCAGATCCTGAAACAGTGACTCACGCTGGCGCGTCTGCTCATCTTTCGACGCGAGCGCGTCGAACAGCAGATTAATTGTCCCGCCGAGCTTACCGAGTTCCGTCGGCAGACCGCGCAGGGAAACGCGTTGCCCGAATGCAGAGGCTTCAGCCGATTCGACGACATCCTGATGCAGCGTCTCGACCTGACGGTGATAACGCCGCAGGCGACGCCAGAAAAACCAGCAAGCAACGGCAAAGCCCAGACAGGCCAATGCCAGCAACGGAATCAGCCAAGCTTCGATCATGCCTGCTAGAATAGCCGATGCACCCCCCGTCCAACGCAGTGATTCACCATAATCCCGGTGCACGGGTTGTTTGCATGGACCAAACTTCTTACTCTACACCGTCTTCATGGCAATTTTTTTCGCCAACGTCTGCCGGGAAGACACAAATGAACCTCGATACCGATATTGCCCGCGAAAATATGATCCAGCAGCAGGTTCGCTGCTGGGACGTTTCCAGCCCCAGGATACTCGAAGTGCTCAAAAACGTACCGCGCGAATTATTCGTGCCCGAGCAATATGCAGACCTGGCCTTTGCCGATGCCCGGCTGCCGCTGGGCAAGGACAGCGCCGGCAATGAACGAAAAATGCTCAGCCCGCAGCTCGAGGGCCGGATACTTCAGGAGCTCGATATACAGCCGACTGACTGCGCGCTGGTCATCGGTGCCGACGGCGGCTACCTGACGGCCTGCCTCGCGCGTCTGGCCCGGTACGTCACGTGCATCGATTCATCGGCGGAAATGATAGACAGGATCCGGCAGCGTCTCGATGATCTGGACATGACCAACGTCGAACTTCGCGTTCAGGACGTGCACGATCCGGCGATCTCCATCCAATATGATGTCGTGGTCATCACCGGTTCGTTGCCGGCCTATGATTCGCGCATGGAATCCTGGCTCAGGCCGGGCGGACGCGCATTCGTCGTGGTCGGCACGGCACCGGCCATGGAAGCCCTGCTCGTCAAACGCTCGGCCAGGGGCGAAGTCTCTCTGCGTTCCCTGTTCGAAACCGTTATCCCGCCGCTGACAAACAGCGTGCCGGCGAAACAATTCCGGTTCTGAGAGGCGATTGGCACCACCGGGGCGTGTTCGCCCAGGAACCGACGGAACGGTCCGGGCTGACACGGCCGCAAAGGTCTGGTATACGGTGTTTGCGCCGATACGATTCTGCGCCGCTATATCGCACCTATATAGGTATCAAAACATCAAGGGGTCTCGCGCGTCCGGCAGGGCGCTAATCAGGTATGTTGTCATGAATAAAGTATGGATTTTGCTGGGACTGCTGTTGTGCCTGTCGCTGCCGCCACTCGCCGGCGCCGACACGCTGCTCGATATCTACGCCAGAGCGTTACGGAACGATCCGGGCATTCGCGAAGCCCAGGCAAACCGCGAAGCGACTTTGCAATCCAGACCGCAGGCGCGGGGCCTGCTGCTGCCGCAAATCGAAGCCAATGCCAGCTATATTGACGATAGTACCGACGGTGCCAGGAACACGACCTTCGGCGGTGTCAACCTGCTGACGAAGTTCAACAACAAGACCGATGGCTGGCGCTGGAATCTCCAGCTCAGTCAAACGCTGTTTCGCTGGGATCAGTGGGTCAGCCTGAGAAAAGCCGGCCGCCAGGTCGCGCAGGCCGAGGCCGATTACCTGACGGCGCAGCAGGACCTAATGGTCCGGGTCGCAAACGCCTATTTCAACGTGCTGGCGGCACAGGACACGCTGGCTTCGGAACAGGCCTCCAAGGATGCGATCACCCGCCAGCTCGAACAGGCCAAGAAGCGTTTCGAGGTGGGACTCATTGCCATCACGGACGTGCAGGAGGCACAGGCAGCCTACGATCAGGCCGTCGCGAGTGAAATATCCGCCAAACGCAGCCTGGCAACCAGCCACCAGTTCCTGCGTGAAATCGTCGGCGAATTTCGGGGCACACTGAATATTCCCAAGAAAGAGATTCCGCTGATCAGCCCGGACCCCGAGATCGAAGACGAGTGGGTCGAGATCGCGCTGCGACAGAACCCGGCCGTCCTGTCGGGCGAGTTCGCCGCCGATATCGCCACCGATGACAAGCGCGTGGCGCTTACCTCGCATTTCCCGACCATCGACCTCGTCGCTACCCATAGCGAAACGGATTTATCGGGTACCGGTACAACGACAGGAGTAAGCGGCATTCCGACCGTTTCGCCGATTGGCACGAAATCGACCGACGACCAGATCGAACTGCGGTTCAGGCTGCCCGTTTTCAGCGGCGGCAGTACGTCGGCCAAGGTCCGCGAGGCAACCTTCCGGCAGCGTGCCGCGCGCGAACGTTACGAGAAAGCCATTCGACAGACCGAACGCGAAACCCGTGACGCCTACCTCGGGGTCGTCTCGGAAATTTCCCGGGTCAAGGCGCTGAAGCAGGCCCTGGAGTCGGCCCAGACCGCGCTGGAGGCGACCGAGGCCGGCTTCGAGGTCGGCACGCGCACCACCGTCGACGTACTGAACCAGCGCCAGCAACTGTTCATCGCCGACGTCAACTACTCGCGCAGCCGCTACGATTACATCATCAATATATTAAAATTGAAGCAGGCCGCCGGCAGCCTGTCAGTCAAGGATCTGCAGGAAATCAACAACTGGCTCGAACCATAAGCGGCTCGATCAGTTCCAGTATCCGCGTCAACGTGCCACGGTTGTCATCCACGGCTTTGCGCCCTGCACTGCCACGCCGTTGACGCGCGGCCGAATCGCCGAACAGGGCGATGACGTGTCCGGCCAGGTCATCCGCTGCACGTACGATCTGTGCAGCGCCACCGGCGACCAGCAGGGCGGCTATGTCCGGTGCGTTTGAAACGTGCGGTCCGGTCAGTACCGGTAACCCGAGCGCCGCCGGTTCGACCAGGTTGTGTCCGCCGATGCCCCGCACCAGGCTGCCGCCGACGAACGCAAGGTCGGCTGCCGCATAAAATGTCATTAGCTCTCCCATGCTGTCACCGAGATAGACACTGTCGCCGGCGGTGCACGGCAGAGCACTGCTGCGCGTCACACCGGACAAACCGGACCTGCCGATCAACGCTGCCACGAGGGAAAAACGCTCCGGGTGCCTGGGCACCAGCACCAGCAGCGCATTCGGGACAGAGCCGAGGATTTTCCCGTGTGCGGCCAGTACGATCCGTTCCTCGTCGTCGTGCGTGCTGGCCGCGACCCAGACCGGCCGGCCTGGAGCATATCCGGCGCGAAAGGCCGCGCCGCGTCCGGGGACCAGCGGATCGATATCAAAATCGAACTTGATGTTCCCCGTCACGTGAATGCGCCCGGGATTGGCCCCCAGTGACTCGAACCGCGCTGCGTCGACCTCGCTCTGCGCTGCAATCACGATGCCGTGCGACAGTGTCTGGCGGAATAATCCGACGAGGTGACGATAACGCCGGACCGAACGCGTCGATATCCGGGCGCTGGCCAGTACCAGCGGAATACCCCGCAGACCGCATTCGTGAAACAGGTTCGGCCAGATTTCCTTTTCCAGAATGACGACGAGTTCCGGCTTTGCCCAGTCGAAAAAATGCCGGACAGCCGTGGCCAGATCGTAGGGTACATAACTGTGAATCACGGCATCCCCGAAGAGATCGCGCACGCGTTCGGCACCGGTCGGCGTCATCGTCGTGACAATCAGCTGTCGGTCCGGATAGCGCTTCAGCAAGGCGCGAACCAGTGTCGCCGCCGCCTGTACTTCGCCGACCGACACGGCATGCACCCAGATGCTCGATTTGTGTATTTGATGGCCGGATCGGCCGAACCGCTCGCCGATACGCCGCCGGTAGGACGGATTGCCGAGACTGCGCCAGTATAAGTGCCCTATCAGAACCGGCATAAACAGATAGGTCAGCATGGCGTAGGCGATACGCAGCATCATGTTTCGCCGTATGGGTCAGGTTGCCGGCTACAACCGCTTTTTGATCGCATCGATGATGGCAGACGTCGAGCGGCCTGCACTGAAACCCAGGATTTCGACGCTGCCCCCATTCGCCACAACGGCTTGCGCGCCGGCGACTTCCGCCGGCCGATAATCACCGCCCTTGACGAGTACATCGGGCAGTATTTCGCCAATCAGTTCTGCCGGCGTATCTTCACCGAACGGCACGACCCAGTCGACGGAAGCCAGCCCGGCGAGCACGGCCATGCGATCACCGACGGGATTGACCGGTCTGCCCGGTCCCTTGAGCGCCGCCACCGATGCATCGTCATTAACGGCGACGAGCAGTCTGTCGCCCAGCGCCTTGGCTTCTTCCAGATACGCCACATGCCCCTGGTGCAAAATATCGAAACAACCGTTGGTCATGACGATGCGCTCCCCCCGTTCGCGCGCCTCCCCGATCACGATCGGTGCTTGCGAACGCGTCAACAACCCGCGGCCGCCGAAACCGTGCTCGTGCAACGCGAGACGCAATTCCGACCCCGTTACGCTGGCGACGCCGATCTTGCGCACCACGAGACCGGCGGCCAGGTTCGCCAGTGCAGCAGCATCGGCCAGCGACTGGCCGGTTGCCAGCCCGGCGGCCAGCACGGCAATGACCGTGTCTCCGGCGCCGGTCACGTCAAATACCTCGCGCACCCGGGCCGGCAAAAATACCGGTGCCCCGCTTTCCCTGATGACAACCATGCCGCGTGCGCTGAGCGTGACGACAAGCGCATCGATCTCGAGCCCGGCGCACATCGCCCGCCCGCGTTCCACCAGCTGCCGATCGTCACCGCCCCGACCGGCGACCGCTTCGAACTCGGCCAGATTCGGCGTCAGAACGTCTGCACCGCGATAACGCGCATAGTCCCGGCCCTTCGGATCGACGAGCGTCATCACGCCGTGTGCGCGGCAATCAGCGATGATTTGCGGCGCATTGACCAGGGTACCCTTCGCATAATTCTACAAAATGCAGACCGATGCCCGGGGTATGTGCCGCTCGAGTATCGGTGCCAGGGCTTCGGCATCCCGGGGATCGAACAGATCCTCGGTATCGAGCCTGATCAGTTGCTGGTTTCGGCTCAGAACCCGTAATTTCGTGATCGTCGGCCGGTCCGGGGCTTTGGCAATATCGGTGTCGACACCTTGCGCGGCGAGTAATGCGAGCAACTTTCGCCGATTTTCATCATCGCCGGCGATACCGACGAGCGCCGTATTGACGCCCAGTGCGGCGAGGTTGACAGCGACGTTCGCGGCACCGCCGGCGCGTGTCTGCGCGCCGGTAATATTGACGACCGGGACCGGTGCTTCAGGCGAAATACGCGATGTCGGGCCGAACCAGTACTGATCCAGCATCAGGTCGCCGACCGTCAGCACACGGGCGGCGGAAAAGTCCGGGACTGTCAGGCTCATCGGGCGTCGCTGTGAAGGCTCAAGACCGACGGAATATTAACACGCGGAGCCTACATCACCCGCACTTCGAATCACCGCAACTCAGACAGGTCATGCAACCGTCCATCATGACAACGGCGGTCAGGCTGCATTTCGCACACAGCTGGGCGCCGGCCGGAAACTCGCTCTTGGCAAACGCATCTTGCTGCCGGGTCTGTTCCTCGAACTCCTTGCGCTTCATCTCGACCAGCTTCTGTTGTTGCTCATCGAGTTCGCGGGGCGGCAACAGGCCGATGTACTGCAGGTGTTTCTCGACGATATAACCGAGCTCGGCGATAATCGACGGCATGAACTTGCCGCCCGGTTGCCAGTAACCACCGCGCGGATCGAACACGGCTTTGAGTTCATCGACGAGAAATGTGACGTCGCCGCCCTTGCGGAACACGGCGGACATGATGCGTGTCAGGGCGACAATCCACTGGTAATGATCGAGATTCTTCGAATTGATGAAGATCTCGAACGGGCGGCGCTGCTCGAATTCGGTACCGGCATTCAGAAGAATGTCATTAATCGTCACGTACATCGCATGATCGGAGATCGGAGTCTTGACCTTGTAGGTGGAGCCGAGCAGCATCTCGGGTCGCTCGAGCTTCTCGTGCATGCGCACGACCTTGCCATCCTCGCTGGTGCTCAGGACCGGCGAAGCCTTTTCGGTAACAGGTTCGGCCGTCTCGCCGCCTGCCACGCGATAATCAATGATTTTCCTGTCGATATTTATTTTTTCCATGTTGCTGCGCCTTAAAACTTGCCGTAGTAACCTTCTTTCAGGGCATCGAACAGGTTCGCGGCCGTGTGCGTTTCGCCGTCATATTCGATTTCCTGATCACCCTTGAGCGTAACCTCCGAACCGTCATCGAGAACAAACGTGTACTCGGTGTTTTGCAGATCCTTCTCCTTGACGAGGACGCCCTGGAATGCCTCGGGGTTGAATCTGAATGTCGTACAACCCTTCAATCCCTTTTCATGGGCATACAGATAGATGTCCTTGAAATCTTCGAACGCAAAGTCGGTCGGTACGTTGGCCGTCTTGGAAATCGACGAATCGATCCACTTCTGTGCGGCCGCCTGAATATCGACATGTTGCTTCGGCCGAATATCTTCGGCCGTGACGAAATAATCGGGTAATTGCTCTTCGGATTTTTCGGAATCGGGCATCGCGTTCGGATTGACGAATTCACGATAGGCCAGCAGTTCGAAGGAAAATACATCGACCTTTTCCTTGGTTTTCCTGCCCTCGCGAATCACGTTGCGATAGTAATGGTGCGCGAAACTCGGCTCGATACCGTTACTCGCATTATTGGCCAGAGACAACGAAATCGTGCCGGTCGGCGCAATCGAGCTGTGATGCGTAAAGCGTGCCCCGATTCGCTCGAGATCCTTGACCAGTTCGGGAGAAACTTCGGCCAGTTTCTGCATGTAACGACTGTATCGCGCGTGCAGCACCCGGCCCGTGATCGTATCGCCGACCTTCCAGCCGTCGCGAATCATCTCCGGACGCTTGCGCAGCATCCGGGCCGTTACCGTGAACTCCTCGAGCATGATCGGCGCCGGCCCCCTTTCCCGGGCCAGATCGAGGGCGGCCTCCCATCCGGCCAGGGCCATTTCCCGCGCCACTTTTTCGGTAAACGCGATCGAATCATCGGCGCCGTACTGCATGCGCAGCATCGCCAGCGTTGAACCGAGCCCCAGAAAACCCATGCCATGACGGCGCTTGCGCATGATTTCCTGGCGTTGCCCGGGCAAAGGCAGGCCATTGATCTCGACGACGTTATCGAGCATGCGGGTGAACACGGAAACGACCTTGCGATATTCGCCCCAGTCAAACCGCGCTGCCTCGGTGAATGGATCGACAACGAACTTGGTCAGGTTGACCGAACCGAGCAGGCAGGACCCGTAAGGCGGCAACGGCTGCTCCCCGCAATTATGTGCGTACACGCCATTGGCGTCGAATGCGTTGATACCCGGAATCCGGCAATCGTAAACGTCCTCGCTGCCGTCACGGATGACCGACTTGACGCGCGCGACGAACCGCTCGTCAGCCTGCCCGACAGCCTCGTGCAACAGCGCCTCTCGCAGCCGCTCGGATTTTTCGTCGTCGGTAAAGCCGATTACTTTGGCAAACTGCGTCAGATTCGAGCCGGTAATCCACAGGCATGTTCCGGTGACGGCTGACGCACGAACGCCGCTGCGACCGGCAACGATTCCCATGCGCAGTAACATGCGCTGAATCGCACCGATGTCTTCATCATGGATATCGGCATAGCGAATCACCGGCCCCGCGTTACCGCCGGGCAGGATCTCGGCCTGGACATCGAAACTGGCGCGCAGGAAACCGGCATAAAATTCACTCGACCCCTGTTCGATCGCCGGCGTGACAAAGGTATTGCCTCCGGCCAATCCGAGCTGTTCGGCGACGGGCCGCAGGCCGGGTACCGACAGCCGGCACTCCCCGTGCTCGACCAGGCGTTCGCGAACCAGGTCGTGCGACACACCGGCAAATGCACACGCCGCATCTTCGGCCGCCCTTGTGATGGCGCCGGTAACGACGTTGATATGGGCCGGTACGGCTGCATACGGGGCATTCGCCACCGCCGAAGAACGATACAGCGAAAGCGTCGCGGCATTGCCATCGCCGTCCAGGTACCCGCCGCTGGCACGCATCAACCCGAGCAGGTAGCCCTCATGCCGGCCGAAGCGTGACCGCCCTTTCCAGCGTGTCACGCTGCGATGGTCGTGCAGCACGATGCGATCGCCGGCTTCGAGTTCGCTGGCCGGACACCAGTCGGTCTGTGTCGTATCGCCGTGAAACCGGACCACCCGGCGAACGCGATGGTCCTCGGTCAGCCGCAGGCTGTAGCCTTCCGCCGTCTCCAGCCGCCAGACTTGTTTCGTGGCCGTACGGAAAAAACCGGCATCCGACGAGTCCCATGGCCGGCCGTCTACCAGGGCTTCAAACGGCCAGCCGACCAGGTCGAGCACCTGGCGCGGCCCGCCGGTCGTCTGCACCCATGTATCCGCCGTCACGCAAGGATTGGTCGCGCGTATCGTCTCGTCGAACCAGTTATTGTTCATTTCATTGACGCGATCGACCAGCACGAATCCCGGCTCGGCAAAATCATACGTCGACGCCATGATCATGTCCCAGAGCCTGCGTGCCGGCATGGTCTTGTAAATCTTGCAGGCCACCTGTCCCTGCTCGTTCGTGATATAGCCACGCTGGATCGGCCAGTCCCGCCACAAGACCCGGGAGGTGTCCTCGAGATCGACTTCGCCGGCATCGAGCTGCTGCCGATCCAGCGGGAATGCCAGCGTCCAGTCCGTTTCGTCCCTGACGGCGCGCATGAAGTCATCGGTCACGAGCAACGACAGGTTGAACTGGCGCAGACGTCCGTCCTCGCGTTTGGCGCGAATGAAATCCATGACATCCGGGTGGCCGACATCGAACGTGCCCATCTGTGCGCCGCGCCGCCCGCCGGCCGACGACACCGTGAAACACATCTTGTCGTAGATATCCATGAAGGACAGCGGGCCGGACGTATAGGCGCCGGCCCCGGACACATAGGCGCCCTTCGGTCGCAAGGTCGAGAACTCGTAGCCGATACCGCAGCCGGCTTTCAGCGTCAGCCCGGCTTCATGCACTTTTTCCAGGATCTCGTTCATCGAATCGCCGATGCTGCCCGACACGGTACAGTTGATCGTCGATGTCGCCGGTTTGTGCTCACGCGCGCCGGCATTGGAAATGATGCGCCCGGCCGGCACGGCGCCGCGCCTGAGCGCCCACAGGAAGGTTTCGTACCATTTCTCGCGATGCTCTTCGGGTTCGACATCGGCCAGCGCGGTTGCGACCCGGCGATACGTATCGTCCATCGTCTCATCGATGACCTGCCCGTCTTTGGTTTTCAGCCGGTATTTCTTGTCCCAGATATCCAGCGAAGTTTCCTGGAAACCGACTGTCGAAGCCTTGACCTTTTCTCTTTGCAATGCGGATTTCATTACGACGATACAACCCCAGATTCGCCCAAACTCATTAAGGCCGCCCGATGCGACTCGGGCCAGCACCCCCCACAACCCGGTCAGCCATTCCCGAAATTCAGGGACAAAGATCCCCCTCGACAGCGTCTGAAGTCGAACGACTCCGCGGCCGATTATGGCTTTCCGGTGAAACGTCGCGACACAAGATATTGTGTCAGCGAAGTCATAGGTTATGTCCACTCAGCCGTTCTGTCAAGACCTTTTTACTTCCTGTAATTAATTACAGATCTTATAAATAACAATGAGTTATAGTATTTATCGTAGTATCTGTCACAAATATTTTCGAATCGGGCAGAAAATGCAAACAAATCCACCAGACACAAGATATTGTGTTTCAGTTACCCCCAGAAAATCTGTACTTATCCACAGGAAATGCACGACTTTCCCCAAACCTGTCACATGGCCGCAAGCGGCGTCCGGACGGATTCCCGGCATGAATCGGCGCCTCCCGGTCTGCGACCATTCAATCCACATGCCGCATCAAGGTACCATGCACGTTTAATGATCCACTACTTGGGAACCGTTGCGATGAAAACAGCCTTCAAGTCTTTCACCTTTGTCCTGATCACCGGCCTGCTGATGCAAACTGCGGTCGGTGCACTGCCGGCCAGGCTCGGCACCGAGCCGCTGCCCAGCCTGGCCCCGCTCGTCAAAGCCGCGTCGCCGGCCGTCGTCAATATCGCCACCCGCGGCACGATCGAGGCGCCACGCAACCCGCTGGCCGATGACCCGTTTTTCCAGCGGTTCTTCGGCGTTCCGCAACAGCGTCAGCGCGAGGTACGCAGCGCGGGTTCGGGCGTCATCATCGATGCGAAGAAAGGCTACATCCTGACCAATCACCACGTCATCGAGCACGCCGACGTAATCGAAGTCGGACTGGCCGACAAGCGCACGCTCAAGGCGACCGTGGTCGGATCGGACCCCGGTACCGATATCGCGGTTCTGCAAGTCGACGACACGGACAAACTTGTGCAGATGCCGCTGGGTAACTCCGAAGACGTCCAGGTCGGTGACTTCGTCGTCGCCATCGGCAATCCGTTTGGCCTGTCGCATACCGTGACATCGGGCATCGTCAGCGCACTGGGCCGCACCGGCCTGAGCCGTGACGGCTATGAAGATTTCATCCAGACCGATGCATCGATCAACCCGGGCAACTCGGGCGGTGCCCTGATCAATCTCAACGGCGAACTGATCGGCATCAATTCGGCCATCTTCAGCGGTTCCGGCGGCAATATCGGCATCGGCTTTGCGATACCGGTCAATATCGCCAAATCAATCATGGCGCAGCTGATCGAATACGGTAAGGTGCAACGCGGCCTGCTCGGCGTCAGCATCAGCGATTTCAATGCCGAAACCGCCAAAGCGCTCGGTATTGAAGATGAAGTAGAAGGCGCACTCGTACAGGAAGTCGTTTCCGATTCGGCCGCCGAGGCCGCCGGCATCAAGGTCAGCGACATTATCATTGCCGTCGATGGCAACTCGATCACGAGCGCTGCGGATCTGCGCACCACGATCGGCCTGCGGCGCAGCGGCGACACGGTGCACATCAAGCTGATTCGTGACGGAAAAACACGAACCGTCAGCGCCACGCTGAACGAACTCGACAACGCCCAGCAACTGGCGGCAGCCGAAATCTATCCGGCCCTGGCCGGCGCCGAGTTCGAGAATTACACCGGCAACGATCCGGGCTACCCGGACTCGGGCGTCCTTGTCCGTTCGGTCGAGCCGGGCAGCCCGGCAGCGCAACGCGGCCTGCGCGCCAACGACGTCATCACCACGCTCAACCGACGGCGCGTTCACAATGTCAAGGAATTCAGCGAACTGGCCAAAGGCCAGAACCTGCTCATCCTCGGATTGCGTCGCGGTCAGCGGGATCTGCTGCTGCAGATTCGGTAACCCGACTGACGATCGATTACCGGCGCATCAGTCGCTCCCGGATCGCGGACAGTCGATCCGCGATCCGGGAATGTGCGACACAGCCGCCGCTTCGCGCAAGGCACCCAGCTGCACGCGCCGCTCATCGGTGGATTCGCCGGCCAGCCCGGCAGCACGCTGATAAAAACGGCCAAGATCGCCGTTCGACTGTGCGAGCAGGACTGAAAATGCCGGAACATCCTCGTCATACGTCGCAAACGCGGCCAGGCGCGCATTGTTGAACGGCGCGTCAAACCAGTGATCGAAATTCGGCGGACCCGCCCACGATGCTTTCAACCGCCCATAGGCCGCTTCCAGCGTCGCAAGCAGGGCAGCCTTGGCTTCGAGCTTCGCCGCATCGGGTATCTCCCGCGCGTAGACATCGCGTAACGCCAGGCGAATCGCGTCCAGCAGGTCCAGAACCTGCTGCCTGCGATCGCGCTCGAGGCGATAGCGGCACAGGGCCTGCCGATCGCCCCGCGACACTAACCAGCGTCGTATCCCCTCGGCCTCGACAAAACTGGCGAACCCTTCATTGAAGCGCGTGTCATCCCGCACATACAGGCGCTGGTGAGCGAGTTCGTGGAAAATAATGCCGGCAAGACGATAGTCCGACCAACCCGTCATCGTGTTGAGCAACGGATCGGCAAAGCGTCCCAGCGTCGAATAAGCCGCGACACCACCGACGAAAACGTCGTCACCGTCAGCGCGCAAATCGGCGGCAAAGGCCTCGGCGCTTTCGCGCGCAAAATATCCCCGGTAACTGACACAACCTGCGACCGGAAAACACCAGGTACGCGGTTCGAGCGACAGGGCAGGCGCGGCAACGACATTCCAGACGGCGTACGGCCTGCCGAGATCGGCAAATGATGCATAACTGCCGTTGTCGGGCAATAACAGCCGTTCGTGGGCGAATGTGACGACCTGCGTGGCATCGGCGAGCTTCTCGCGCAATTCGGGCGGCGTCTGCGGATCGGCGATGACGTCCGCGACCGGCCGGGCCTTGCGCATCAACGCCAGGTGGCCGGAAGCAGCCTGCCAGTAATAACCGAGCCCGCAACCGGTCAGCAACACGCTTCCCGCGATGACGGTGATCCACAGACGACAGATTGACCGGCGATACGACATGAGCGGACATACGATAAGAGAGTTGTTCGGCGCTTGCCAATTTATCCGGTGTTGCGTGGAACAGGGGTTGGCTGTGGTTCTTTCTCGGGCCCCCTCCCGGCCCGACACAATATTCGGGCTAGAATACCCCCATGCAAACCTACCTCGTTGGCGGCGCCGTACGCGACCGACTGCTCGGGCTACCCGTCACCGAACGCGACTGGGTGGTTATCGGCGCCACCGGAGACGAACTCGAAGCGTGCGGCTACCAGCGCGTCGGACGCAGCTTTCCGGTCTACCTGCATCCCGACACGCACGAAGAATATGCGCTGGCACGGACCGAAACGAAGACCGGCCCCGGCTACCGGGGTTTCGAGGTCCGCGCCGACCCGCATGTCACCCTCGAGCAAGACCTCGCACGACGCGATCTGACGATCAATGCCATCGCTGAAACCGGGGACGGACGGCTCATCGATCCCTACGGCGGGTGTCACGACCTGGAAAACCGGGTACTGCGTCACGTTTCCGAAGCATTTCGCGAAGATCCGGTGCGGGTCCTGCGCGCGGCCCGCTTCGCGGCGCGCTTTTTCGGGCTTGGCTTTCGGCTGGCCGAAGAAACGCTGCAGCTGATGCGTGAAATGGTCGCCGCAGGCGAGATCGATACCCTGATTCCCGAACGGGTCTGGAAAGAAACACTGTGCGCACTTTCGGAAACCCGGCCGGATATTTTTTTTCGCGTGCTGCGCGAAGTCGGCGCGCTGAAGATCATTTATCCCGAAATCGACGTCCTGTTCGGCGTGCCGCAACCGCCACGCTGGCACCCGGAGATCGACACCGGGGAACATACCTTGATGGTTCTGCTCGATGCGGCACGCCGCAACTGCAGCCCGGAGGTTCGATTCGCCGCACTCGTCCACGATCTGGGCAAAGGCACGACGCCGCCGGAACAGTGGCCGAAGCATATTGGCCATGAACAACGCGGCGTCACGCTGATCAATAAATTATGTGCCCGTCTCGGTGTGCCGAACCGCTTTCGCGACCTGGCGATTCCGGTCGCCCGCTACCACGCGACCTGCCATCGTGCCGCGGAGCTGAGTGCGCAAACCCTGCTGAAAGTCCTCGAGGCACTCGATGCCTTGCGCCGGCCGCACCGGCTCGATGAGTTCCTGGCCGCCTGCGAGGCCGACGCGCGCGGACGAACCGGGCATGAAAAGGACGACTACCCGCAGGCGGAAATTTTCCGGAAGGCCCTCGACGCCGCCGGCCGGATCCGGGCAAGCGACCTGGCTGAAGCGGATCTGGAGGCCGAGGCGCTCGGCACCGCGATTCGCAACGCTCGCATTGCCGCCATCGATGCCGCATGCAAGACATCGGGTTAGCGGGCTTTTCAGCCAGCAGCTAGAGAAAAACCCGAAACAGCACCGCGGCCAGTGCCAGCCGGTACAGCATGAACGGCAACATGCCAATGCGCTCGATCATGCCGAGAAACAGCCGGATGCATAAATAGGCGCTGGCTGCCGATAACACCAGCCCGACGATCATCGCCAGCCAAGGTACCGGCGCCGGAGATTCGATCAATTTGCCGCTTTCCAGAATCGCGGCCCCGGCAATCGTCGGCATGGAAATCAGAAATGAAAAACGTGCCGCCGTTTCCCGGGACAGCCCCAGATACAGGCCGGCCGTCATGGTGATTCCCGAACGCGATGTGCCCGGTATCAGCGCCAGCACCTGGGCACAGCCGATAAACAGGGCAATGACAAAACCGATGTTGTGTTCGTCCGTTACTTTCTTTCTGCGCAAATCGGCCAGCCACAACACAATACCGAACACGGCTGTGGCCGTCGCGATAACCAGCGGCGAACGAAGCTGCGTGGCCACGAAATCTTCGAGGAAAAATCCGGCCACGACGACCGGCACAGTGGCGATAATAATCATCCAGCCCAGGTGTGCATCGACGCTGCTGCGCGGATGACCAAACAATGAGCCTGCCCACGAGCAGGCTATGTCTGTCACTTCGCGATAAAAATAAACCAGGACAGCCAGTAACGTGCCCAAATGTACGGCCACATCGAAAATAAGTCCCTGATCCGGCCAGCCCAGCAATTGCGGCACCAGTATCAGGTGGGCCGAGCTGGAAATCGGCAGGAATTCAGTCAGGCCCTGGACGAGCGCCAGAACAACGGCGGCAAAGAGTTCCAAATCAGTCTCGCTGGCAAAAGTTCGTGCGCGACCCTACCGCAGGTTGCATGCCGAAGATAGCGACGCACTGCAAATTTACAGCAAATGCAGGAAATCATTTTCGCAGATCGACGCGGGGCCGCGCGACAATTGCCGGCCCAGCGCCATCACCTTGAACGTTTCTCCCATTTGTCCCGGCATGATCAGCGTCTTGAGTCCGGCCGCAATCCGGACTTGTTCGCGTGGATGATCGGCCGCCCCTGACGTCTCCATCAACAGGGCAAATTCCTCCTCCACGCCGGCGGCGAGCAGAAACTGCGCCTGTGTCGTGAATCCGAGCACCTCGAGTTCCGCTTCGGCGGCCGCGTTGGCCACGCCTGTAAAATCGACCCAGGCGGTCATATCCTGCAATCCGGGATATAAAAACGGATCCTCGTGCCGACGATGGCGATAATGGCACGCCAGCGTACCGTGGCTTCGTTCCGGATCGTAGTAGGCGCGCCCGGGCAGACCATAATCGACCAGCACGATCAGGCCGCGTTCGAGCGATCGTGACAGGCCGTCAATAAACCCGGGCATGAACGAACAAATCTCCGAGGTATAACCCGCCGGCCAGGCCGCGCCGAGATTGTCGGCCAGCTCCCCGATACGCTGTTGAAACGCCGCATCGGCCGGCCGCCGACGCCAGCCGAAGCGCGAATCGGTTGCCTCGACGCCGTGAATCCGGACCCGGCCCGTTTCATCCAGATCGAAACGGGTCACCGGCAAGGCATCGAGAACCTCATTGGCAACGATCACGCCGTTGATCGGAGTTGCGGGCAGTTCGTCGAGCCATGACACGCATGTGGCCAGCTCCTGCACCCGGTCCCGGATCAGTCGGCGTTGCCGCTCACGCAAATCGGCGCTGACTTCGAGGATCAGATAACGCTCCGGCACGGCCCCCATTCGGCCCAGGGTCTGCAGAATATCTGCGGCCATGGCCCCGGTTCCGGCGCCCAGTTCGAGTATCGTCGTCGGACCGGTCGCCGTCGCCTCACCGGCGAACGTGGTATCGAGGAAGGCCCGGGCGAGGCAACGGGCAAACAGCGGGGAAATTTCCGGTGCCGTGACAAAGTCTCCGGCCTCGCCGAACTTCTGCGCACCGGCGCTGTAATAACCCAGACCCGGTGCATACAGCGCCAGATCCATATATTCGGAAAAATCAATCCAGCCTCCGGCCGCAGCAATGTGGCGCCGAATGTGCCGGCTGACTTGCTCGCTATGCGCAAGCGCCTCCGTATCGGGAACGGGTAATGGAATTGATTCTGACATGGTGCAAGATTCGCGCAGGCGCAGTATCTTACACGGCCTGGGTCCGGTAACCGTAAAAACGGTGGGGAAATGTCCGCAGAAACACAGACACTCGACGGCCAATGGGCGCTGATCACCGGGGCCGGGAAACGCATCGGTGCGTGCATCGCGCGCACGCTGCACCGGGCCGGGGCCGGAATCGCCATTCATTACCGCGGCTCCGAAGGCCCGGCCGAGGCGCTGGCCGGTGAGTTGAATGCGATTCGCAGCGATTCGGCCCTGACCGTCAAGGCCGACCTGTGCGATACAGCCCGTCTGGATGTCCTGCTGGACGACATCACCGGCCGGACCGGCCGGCTCGACATCCTCGTTAACAATGCATCGAGCTTCTATCCGACACCGCTGGGCTCGATTACCGAAGCGCAATGGGATGACCTGGTCGGCACAAACCTCAAGGCACCCCTGTTCCTGAGCCAGGCGGCCGAACCGTACCTGCGCGACCACGGCGGCGTCATTATCAATATCATCGATATCCACTCGCAGCGCCCTTTGCGCCATCATGCGGTCTACGGACTGGCGAAAGCGGGCCTGGCGATGCTGACCCGGACGCTGGCCCGTGACCTCGCCCCGGCAATCCGGGTCAACGGCGTTTCACCCGGGGCGATCCTGTGGCCGGAAGATTCGATGCCGGAGCACGTCAAGGACAACATCATCGGCCAGGTGCCGATGAAACGCGCGGGTCAGCCGAGTGATATCGCCAATTGCGTCCTGTACCTCGTGCGTGATGCCGATTACGTGACGGGCCAGATCGTCGCCGTCGACGGCGGGCGCAGCATCGGCTGGTAACCCGGCGTCATCAGGGCAGCGGCCCGGCCAGGCGCCGGATGCCCTGCTCGCCGCCCTCGAATGCCGCCCACAGTTCACGCATCGGGCGTCCGTCGACCGGGTGCCTGAGATCGGGCGCAAGTTCGGCCAACGGCGCGAGCACGAACGCATAGTCGAGAATATCGGCGCGCGGTACGCAAACCGTCGGTTCGTCGAGTACTTCGCTGCCGTACAACAACAGGTCGAGATCGAGCGTGCGCGGCACAAAAGCATGTGCGGCCGGCGCGCGGCCGGCGCGCGCTTCGGTCTCGTCGAGGCAGGCCTTGACGGCATGCACCCCGAGACCGGTTGAAAACGACAAGACGAGATTGAGAAAATCGTCGCCGTCAAAGCCGACGGCCGTCGTACGGTAAACCGAAGACAGCGATAATGGCCCGAACTGTTCGGCGAGGCTGCGACAGGCCATTCGCAAATGACGTTCGGGTTCGATGTTGCTACCCGCACTGACGTAGACGTCAACCGGGGTTGCGGTCATGTCGTTCCCCGCTCGATTCGCACGCCGACATCCCGCGATCCGCGCACGGCCGAAGGCTTGCGGATCGTGACACTCAGCCACGGCACGCCAAACTCCCGCTGAACCAGCCCGGCAATATTTTCGGCCATGGTCTCGATCAGCCTGAAGCGCGATTCCTCGATGTAGGCAACCACGCGCTTGGACACCGCACGGTAATCGAGCGCGGCATCGATGTCATCGGTCTCGACCGCCCGACCGATGTCCCAGGCCATCTCCAGATCGATGCGGATGGTTTGCGTCATCGCTCTTTCCCAGTCCCAGATCCCGACAATGGCATCGACTCGCAAATCCGTGACAAAAATCCTGTCCATTACATTCACCTGCCGGTTATCGCGTCATTGTGTGAAAGGCTTCCTGAAGGTTCCAGCGGGCCCGGGCATGCACCGCCAGATCAACATTGGCCAGGCGACCGGCCGCCGCTTCCGCCTCGAAGTGGAGCAGGCCGGTAAAGGCAATCATCGCACCATTATCCGTACAAAATTCGGCACGCGGAAAATACACCTCACCGCCGAAACCGGCGATCTCCGCACGCAGCCGGTCACGCAACAGGCGGTTCGCAGCAACCCCGCCGGCAACCACCAAGCGTTGCCGGCCGTTTTCTCGCAACGCGCGCATCGATTTGCCCACGAGCGTATCGACGACGGCACACTGAAAGCCGTCAGCGAGGTCGGCGCGCATCATCTCATCGAGCCGGCCGGCTGCCTCGGCTTCGCGGACCTTCAGCATCACGGCGGTCTTCAGACCGCTAAAACTGAAGTCCAGGCCCGGACGGCGCAGCATGGGCCGGGGTAATTTAAACCGTTCGCCATGGCCGCATTCGGCCAGCGCGGCAAGTTCCGGCCCGCCGGGATAGGGCAAACCGAGCAGTTTGGCAGTCTTGTCGAACGCCTCACCGGCCGCATCGTCGAGCGTCTGGCCCAGAATCTCGTAACGCCGAAAACCGCGCACGTCGACGAGCATCGTGTGACCCCCGGAAACCAGCAAGGCAACGAAAGGGAATGCGGGTGGATCGTCCTCGAGCATCGTCGCCATCAAATGGGCCTCCATGTGATGGATCGGCAGTGCCGGGATACGCCAGGCCATGGCCAGGCCAACCCCGAGCGTCGCGCCGACGAGCAGCGCACCGATCAGGCCGGGTCCGGCGGTGTAGGCCACCGCCGCCAGTTCCGCCGGTTCGAGACCCGCCTCGGACAGCGACGCATCGATCAACGGCAATAATTTCCTTATATGGTCCCTGGATGCCAATTCAGGCACGACGCCGCCATATCCGGCGTGCAAGGCAATTTGGCTGTGGATCCGGTGTGCGAGCAGGCCCCGCTCGGCATCGTAGATCGCCACCGCCGTCTCGTCACAGCTTGTCTCAATCCCGAGAATGGTTTTTTGCATTTTATGTATCCGGGCGCTAGAATTTCCGGCTAACCCGGCAGATAAGCCGGTTTTTTTAGCGCCAAGTTTTTTCGAAAGGACCCAGACCTTGCCTGCCGTTCGCATCAGAGACAATGAACATTTCGACGCTGCCCTGCGGCGATTCAAGCGCGCCTGCGAGAAAGCCGGCATATTAACGGAACTGCGGCGGCGAGAGTATTACGAAAAACCCACGCAGGAACGCAAGCGAAAAAAAGCGGCCGCCGTCAAACGCCAGATCAAAAGAACGTCCCGCGAAGTCAACCGGCGTCGCCGGCTCTACTGAGCCGATCACGGCCCGCAGCGTGGCCCTTGGACTCGCGACCCCGGCACTCGTGACCCTCGCACTCAAAGAACGGATCACAGCGGACATGAAGTCCGCCATGCGCGCCGGCGACAAGGCTCGTCTCGGCGTCATTCGCATGCTCAAGGCGGCCATCCAGCGCCGCGAAGTCGATGACCGGATCGAACTTGACGATGCCGGCGTGCTGAAGACGATCGAGAAACTGGTCAAACAGGGCCAGGATTCCGCGGCACAGTTCATCCAGGGCGGCCGACAGGAGCTCGCCGACAAGGAACTGGCCGAGGTCGAGATACTCAAGGCCTACCTGCCCGAACCCCTGTCCGACTCCGAACTCGACGCATTGATCGACTCGGTCATCGCGTCCGTGGCCGCCACGTCTTTGCGCGACATGGGCAAGGTCATGAACGCGATCCGGGAACAGGCGCAGGGCCGTGCCGACATGGGGGTTGTGGGGGGTCGGGTGAAAGCCCGGCTCGGCTGATCCGACGCCTTTCGGTTAGCTGGCGGCCGACTTCATTTTTTTCAGGTCTTTCCCCGGACGCCGCCGGGCGGTGGCGGGGATATGCCCCTCGCCTCCGGGAAAGTCGGGTCGGCACATATCCCCGCCACCGCCCGGCTACTCTGGGGCACATTTGTCGGCGTCATGCCACGGAACGGACGGCGGATTTTGTGGGACACTATGGGCGTCAGAGACGCTGACGCCGTACATCAGAAAAAACCACCGTGGCCGGGCGAATACCGCAAGATTTCATCGATGACCTGATTGACCGCATCGACATCGTCGAGGTGATCGCTTCGCGCGTCCAGCTGAAAAAGGCCGGTCACGAATATAAAGCACCCTGCCCGTTTCACAGCGAAAAAACCCCGTCATTCACGGTCAGTCCGCAAAAGGGCTTTTATCACTGTTTCGGGTGCGGGGCACACGGCACCGCGCTGGGGTTTTTGCTCGAATACGACCGTCTCGAATTTCCCGAAGCCGTCGAGGAACTGGCCCACATGGCGGGCCTGACGGTGCCGCGCGATGAACAGTCCGAGCGCCGCACGCCGACGGCGCCGATCTATGAAACACTGTCTAGGGCGGCGGCTTTTTATCAACAGGCCCTGAAAGATCATCCACCCGCCATCGATTATCTCAAGAAGCGCGGCCTGAGCGGCGCGACGGTCAGGGACTTTGGCATCGGCTACGCACCGGCGGGCTGGGATTTCCTGTTGCGCCGCTTCCCCGACGGGGAAGAGGTAAAACGGCATCTGCTCTCGGCCGGGCTGATCGCAGCGCGTGACAGCGGCGGGTTTTATGACCGGTTCCGCGAGCGCATCATTTTTCCGATTCGTGACGGGCGGGGCCGCGTGGTCGCATTCGGGGGCAGAGTCATCGGTGACGGAGAACCGAAATATCTCAATTCCCCGGAGACGGCCGTATTTCACAAAGGCAGGGAGCTATACGGACTGTACGAAGCACGTCGTGCCGCGCGCACGGTCAATTCGATCATTGTCGTCGAGGGCTATATGGATGTCGTGAGCCTGGCCGGTCACGGCATCGGCAATGCCGTCGGCACACTCGGCACGGCAACGACGACCGATCATCTGAAAAGACTGTTCCGGGCAACCCGCCGGATCACTTTTTGTTTCGATGGAGACCGGGCCGGCCGCGAAGCGGCATGGCGCGCGCTGCAAACCAGCCTGGCCGAGATACGCGACGGTCGCCAGGTCAATTTCCTGTTCCTGCCCGACGGCGAAGATCCCGACTCACTGGTCCGCAGCGCCGGCGCTGCGGGGCTCGAAGCGGCGCTGCAAGACAGCGTGCCGATGTCCGACTACCTGCTTCGGGAACTCGAACGCCAGGTCGATACGGCAACGATGGACGGCCGGGCAACGCTCGCCGAACTGGCCCGACCGCTCGTAGAAAGGATTCCGGAAGGTGTCTACAAAGAATTGCTGACCGACCGTCTCGCAAAAATCGTGGGCCTCGGTCGCAATCGGCTTTCACGGACGACCGGCCCGCGACCGGCGGCCTCACCCCGGTCGCGCCGCATTGCCGGGCGCCCTACCCTCGTGCGCCAGGCCATCGATATCATTCTGAACCATCCCGACACGGTCACCGAAATCGAGCTGCCGGCAGGGCTCGGAGCGGTCGAGCAGAAAGGCATGCCACTATTGCTGGAACTCATCGGGATCATCCGGCAAAAACCGGATATCAGGACGGCCGGCCTGCTCGAGCGCTTCCGCGGGCGACCCGAAGGCCCGCACCTCGAGGCATTGCTGGCCGCAGACAGCGCCATCAGCGAGGTCAGCGAGAAAGGCACGCAACTCATCGACTGCTTGCAGCGCATCATCGATGCGAGCGCCCGTCAACGGCTCGCCATTCTCATCGGCAAGGCTCAAGATTCGGGCCTGACGGCCGATGAAAAGAATGAGTTCCGTCGCCTGAGCAGCAAGGAGGGGGATTCACGATGACCGCCGGGCAACGGGAATGATCGGCAAATGCACGTCAAAATACCTGTTTCACAGGATTTATCATGCATTTCATATAGTTAGGCCAAAACATCAGGGGGCGGCCGACCCGGAATAAGCTGGATTCAGGACCGGATATTTTATATTATTAATCGTTTAACCATTGGGCCAGTGAGGTGGACCGGGTGAAAGAGACCGTGAAAAAGACGAAATCAGCGGGCAAAAAGTCTGCTGGCAAGAAAAAAACGGCTGCCAGGAAAACACCGGCCAAAAAGGCAGCGGTGAAAAAAGCAACGGCAAAGAAAACACCGGCCAAAAAGGCAGCTGTGAAAAAGGTAACGGCAAAGAAAGCGCCGGCCAGGAAAACCGCAGTAAAAAAAGCACCGGTAAAAAAGACAGCCGTCAAAAAAACCGCCGCAAGGAAAACGGTCGCCGGTAAAACAGCAGGCAAGAATACCGCCGAGAATAAAGTCGCGCCGATCCAGACCGCCACCGGCAGCAACGAACAACAATCCCAGCTGAAACTGCTGATTGCACGAGGCAAGGAACAGGGGTATCTGACATACGCAGAGGTCAACGACCATCTGCCTAACGATATCGTCGATCCGGAGCAGATCGAAGATATCGTCAACATGATTAATGACATGGGTATTACGGTGCACGAAAAAGCGCCGGAAGCCGAATCGCTGGTATTGTCCGATGCCGCTGTCAATGACGATGAGGCCGTCGAAGAAGCCGCGGCTGCACTGGTCACCGTCGACAGCGAGTTCGGACGCACAACCGATCCGGTCCGCATGTACATGCGCGAAATGGGAACGGTCGAACTCCTGACGCGCGAAGGCGAGATTCGAATCGCCAAGCGCATCGAGGAAGGTCTGAACCAGGTAAAAAATGCACTGGGCTACTTTCCGCCGACATTCGACATCATTGCCACCGCATGGGCGCCCGTTGCCGAGGGCACCGCCCGGCTTCACGAGGTACTGGTCGGTTTCGTCGACCCGAATGAACCCGAGGAAGTCATCCCGGCCAGCGCAAAACCCAAGGCCGAGGAAACGGACGAAGAAGAAGACACCGGGCCGGATCCGGCAGAAGCGGCACGACGCTTCAAATCGATGTTCCGCCGCCACAAGCGGATTCTGGCCCTGATCGCCGAACACGGGACGGCCGATCCGAAAACCCAGAGAGCACGGGACAAACTGACCGAAGAATTGATGCTGATCAAGGTTGCCCCGAAACTCTTCGATCGCATGTGCGCAAACCTGCGTGTCACGGTCGCACGGATTCGAACCCAGGAACGCCAGCTGCTCAACCTTTGCGTGAAGCAGGCCGGCATGCCGCGCAAGGATTTTATTTCCAGCTTCCCGCAAAACGAAACAAACCTGGAGTGGATAGACAAGCACATTCGCTCCAAGCGCAAACACTCGTCAATGCTGGCCAAACTCAAGGACGAGATCCTGCGCGCGCAACGCAAGCTCATCATGACCGAGCAGCAGAGCCACCTGACGATTATCGAGATCAAGGAAATCAGCCGCAGGATGTCCATTGGCGAAGCGAAGGCACGCCGGGCGAAAAAAGAAATGGTCGAAGCCAACCTGCGCCTGGTCATCTCGATCGCCAAGAAGTACACCAATCGCGGCCTGCAATTCCTGGACCTGATCCAGGAGGGCAATATCGGCCTGATGAAGGCGGTCAACAAATTCGAATATCGCCGTGGTTATAAATTTTCGACCTATGCAACCTGGTGGATCCGCCAGGCTATCACCCGCTCTATCGCCGATCAGGCGCGCACGATCCGGATTCCGGTACATATGATCGAAACGATCAACAAGCTGAACCGGATTTCCCGCACAATGCTCCAGGAAATGGGCCGCGAACCCACGCCCGAAGAACTCGCCCAGCGCATGGAGATGCCGGAAAACAAGGTCCGCAAGGTTCTGAAAATTGCCAAAGAACCGATATCGATGGAAACGCCGATCGGTGATGACGAAGATTCACACCTGGGCGACTTCATCGAGGATCCGGTGGCCGCCTCCCCGGTCGAATCGGCGACGAACTCCGGCCTCAAGGAAACCACGGGCGATGTACTCGCCGGGTTGACGCCGCGCGAAGCCAAAGTATTGCGCATGCGTTTCGGAATCGACATGAATACGGATCACACGCTCGAAGAGGTCGGCAAGCAGTTCGACGTGACGCGTGAAAGAATCCGGCAGATCGAGGCGAAAGCATTGCGGAAATTGCGGCATCCGACGCGCAGCGATCAGTTGCGCAGCTTCCTGCTCGAAGAATAGCTTTCCACTGACCGCGCAATCGAACGGCTGAAATGCCGATGGAGCGGATGGATTAACAGCCTGTTAAGGGGCTTTTCCGGAGGGGTTTATTCCGGCCGCTTTCTGTACGCCTTTTTCGTCACGTCCTTGCCGTTTCCCCGTCTCCTCCCGCACAACAACCTCGAGAGGCAGATGGTCCGAACCGATATCCGACCCCGCTCGTGAACGAACCGTGTTTATCCGGGGATCGAACAACGCATGGTCGATCGGAATCCAGACCGGCAGCATGGACATGGGCCATGTGACGTAATAACCGTCGGCAAGCCCGGCGTCTCGCAGTCCTGATCGGGTGACAAAGCGGCTGAAATAGGGTGAAAACGGTGTCAGGTTCATATCGCCGACAACCATTGCCTGATACTCCGAAGCCCGCACCCGATTCGCAAGCGCATCGAGCTGGAGATTGCGATGATGCGCCCGGGCAGGCGATGTCGGTGAAAACAGGTGTACGGCGAAGACCTCCAGTTTTGTCGCTCCGAGTGAGAAAACCAGGCGCGCTTGCACAGCGTCCGTCTTCGCCAGGCTGATCAATTCGGCTTCCTCGAACGGCAGACGCGAGAAAACCGCAAGACCCCACGGGTCAGGCCTTGCCTTGCCCAGCCAATAGGGGTGTGACTCGCGAAGAAACCCGAGCTGCGTTTGCCAGGCCGGCGTAAACTCGGTAATGACGATGACGTCCGGGTCGCAATCGCGCAGGTAATCGGCAACACGGGCATATCCATCGTTACGATAGTTGACATTCAGGGCCACGAGCTCGATGCCGGCTCCTGCATCCGCCGCGGCGCTCCTGCCGCCGATGACCGGCGTCAGATAGGGACCGACGACCCAGGCATTGGGCAATGCAAACGCGAGGGTCGATAACAGGAGCCACCGGTGCCCGTAATGCAGAAAAATCAGCGCCAGCAATGCCTGTATCAATAAATAGTAGAGACGGAAATGCGTGAACAGTTCGGCCACCCAGTATTGCCGGGCGAACAGGGCAAACACCGAACCGGCGGTAACGACCAGGAATGCGGCCCTGATCAGGACATGATAAAAACGTCGCTCAGTCATGCTCGATATCATCGCCGGGACGCTGCAGCCTACAGTTTGCCCGTCGGTTCCGGTAAGGTTCTGCCCATGTCGGCATTTTGCCCGGGAACTTCAGTGCAATATCCCAAAACATCGGCGGTTCTCTTGCTTGTTTCACTGTTGGCCGGTGCCTGCGGCCGGACACACTCCCCGGCGCAAACCAGCGATCCCGCTCATGTTGCCCGGCAGGTTATCGCTGACTTTTTGTCCCTGCCCGTCTCCGAAGTCCTATTAGTATCGATTGAAGCACGGGACTTCAATGACTCCAGCCTCGGTTGTCCGGGCCCCGGCATGGCGTATCAACAGGTCATCACCCCGGGTTATCGGGCCATCGTCGAGGCACAGGGGCGCCGCTTCGACATACGCGTTGCCGGCGGTCATGGCAGAATCTGTCATGACGCCGGGCGCCGCCAGCCCGAAACCGGCGCTGCCCGTGAATCTTCGGTCATGGGGATGATCGATCTCGCCCGTCGCAGCCTGGCCGATGCACTCGATGCCGATGCGCAACAGATCCGCGTACGCGACGTCCGTCCCTGGGACGGCAAGACGCCGCCGGCAGGTTGCACGCCGCAATGCGTCGGGGACAAGGCATCCTGCGGATATATCATCGGGCTGTTCTACGACGGTCGCCGCTACGAGTATTACGCCATCGACGGCAAAACGACGCCGTGTCCACCGATCCTACAAATGTGAGCGACGACGACGCCGGGCCTTGCGCCACTGGCGTGCCGTCACCTTGCGCCAGGCTCGTCGCAATGGCCGCGCGATTCGCTCGATCGGCGTCGGCCGGTAATAAGACGCATCGGCACTGATAATCCTGTCGTAACGTCCAAGATACTTGTGTTTGATCCAGGCATTGAGATCGACCCGGCAGGCCTGGCGGAATATCCAGCGGCGCAGATGGCCACTGCCATCGTTGCAGGTAACGGCGGAACCGAAATCGATCAGGCAGGGCAATCCGGCGGACGATACGAGAATATTTTCCTTGCGTTTCAGGTCGGCATGCGCAACACCGGCACGATGCGCGGCCTGCAACAGCTCCAGTAACGCGGAAAAAAACCGTTCGCGGTTCTCGAGTTCTCCGTCCGAAAACTTCAGCGGCCGGCCGTCGACAAACTCGAGCACCAGCCGGTCGCCTGCCTCGATACCCAGACAGGCCGGGATGCCGGCAATCCCGGCCAGGCGCAGGTACACACGGTATTCGCGGCGTATCATCCACCGGCGAAACCAGCGCACCGGCAATGAACCCATGGGTTGCTTGACGACCAGGTATTCAATGTCCGGATATTGCGCCCCGGCGGCAACCTTGTAGACCACGCCCTGATAGCCGGCGCTGAGCAATTCTCCGTTTTGATCGACACCGGACATGCCCCGTAACCGGTCACATGACCCGGCGGCCGATACAGGCCAGCCAGAAAACCGTGTAGATCACAATGATGCCCTCGTAGTTCTGCTTCCAGCTCGTTGCGAACGACCAGTGGCCGCCGCCACGCATGTGCAGACGGCGTGGAATGACGGCCGGAACCGTACTGCTCCATGCCTCCCAGGCTTCACCAAAGGTTCTGTGCAATTTACGATCCTCGTATTCGATCGTCGGCGGATAAAAAAAGGCCCAGAATGCGCCGGATACGAGCAACGTCCACCACTGTCCGCTGGCGAACGTAAAACCGGCCAGCAACAGCAGATTACCGGTATATAACGGATGGCGAACCAGTGAATACGGACCCTCGGTCGCCAGTTGCCTGTTCTTGACGATAAAGCCGGAAGCATACAGACGCACCAGTGTACCGGTCAGGGCGATGCCACCGCCGACAGCGAAACCGGCCGGCATCGGATTCGACGATAACGCATAGAACGGAATCAGCAGCACCCCGAGTGCCTGCCGGAAAAATTCGCTATAGCGCATTTTACGGATCAGGCAGGGCAACCCGGTCAATGGCGGTAAATCAGCGGTTCTTCGACTCATGGGTAACAGCTATGGGTCGCCGATGCGCGGCAGGCGCAACGAAATTAGCAATAACCCAAGGCAAAGTATACCTGCAAGGCGGTCCCAGGTACTGTTAGAATCTCGCTCCCGAACGTTACAGATGCGGGCCTGTAGCTCAGTTGGTTAGAGCAGGGGACTCATAATCCCTTGGTCCCAGGTTCGAGTCCTGGCGGGCCCACCAATCCACACAGCATCTCCCGCGCTGCTTTAAGGAGCATGGCCTACAGTAACCCGGCCCGTCGAAGATGACGGGTGACACGCCGTTCGACATCACCAAAGTATGGAATTTCACCTGCTACATGTTCACGTAACTCAGCTTCCCATCGCTTTCGATACTGATCGATGCGTTCGCGGTACCGCATTGCAAAGGCATCAGGGTCGATTCGCCGGTGCTCTGCCTTCGGCCTGAAAACCATCGCAGCTTCTGTTGCATCCACTCGCATTTCTTCAAACAAGAGAAACAGATCAAACAGGTCACGACACTGGAGGCGCTGAATCACGCAGCGTAACTTCTCGCCAGCGATCTCAAGCAATGTATACACGTGCACGCTTGTATCCTCGGGCAGATCTGGCCAACGTGGCAAAAGGCGTTGCCTTTCCGTATTGAGCACCAGTTCGTCATCGGCAAGGTCGAGCTTGAGTGTGCGTTCCCGGCCCAGTGGCCCGATGTATGCGATTCGGGGTGGTGTATCGTCAGTCAGGTGTAGTCCTTCAACAGATCCACCGGTACTTTCAAGCGCATGAGCTATCACCTTATAGCCATCTTCAATAGATCCTGAGACCAGGGAAAAGTCCAGATCTGCTGAGTAGCGGTACTCATCCATATGGCAAAACCGCAATGCGGTTCCACCCTTGAATACCAGACAGGTGTCATCACCCAGCCTTGCAAAACCGGCAATCACATGTGCCAGGACATAGTCCCGCTCAACCGTTATTGCAGGGACGTTGTCTTGTGCTGCCCGACGGGTAATGTGTGCTTTGGTAATCATTGTTTAACCACGCTGGCGATTTCATCCGGCGTTTGTTGCCAACGAACACGCCAGTGCGCATCCCTCCAACAGTGAGGCATGTTCCCACCGGGTTCAAGATCGAGGTCGGCGGTTATTAGCTTGAGTGGGTGCAGTCGGCCCGCCAGTCCATCGACTTCTAACGTATCCGCAACGGATCCAATCCGGCGCAATGCCGCTGCCCAACCGAGGTCCTGGGCATAGTCGATGAGCGCGGTGACATCGACTCTGTTACCGGCTGTTGCGATGGCTTCAGCCAGCACCGTAGCACCACCAACAAGATTCGGTCGCATGGCTGCGTCCAGCAGCGCACGTTCAACGCCGGAGACCCAGGATGAACCACAGGCAATCGCACCAATGCTGATGCTGGTTTCGGGCTCCCGAACAATGTGCAGGGGCCTGCCGGATAAAGTCTTGGTGCGGATTCGCCTGGCAGTCGCGACATATATGGACCGGGCTGGGTGAACAATGAGGTCATGTTCATCCAGCGCTGTCCGGTAGGCCATACGATGGGGTATGCCTGCAAAGGCTGCGCCCACCGCCAGTGCGACCTCTTCGGCAACCGATGGTGTCCCCAGCACGCCTAGCTGGCGGATCACATAATGCCCGCGGCGAACACGATCAATCAGGCCGGCTGTGCGCATGCGTCGCAGCAGGTTGCCAGTGGCAGCAGGTGATTGCCCGAAACGCCGTTGGGCCTCACCAAAGGTGAAGTGCGTCTTGCCATCTGCGACCAGGTCATCCACCAGCCTCAGGGCAGCATTGTGTGAATCACAGCTCATAGTTCACGCTTTTCGTGAAATAACGCTATTACTGTACTATAAATATTGTTATGAAATGCCCCTTATTCACCAAAACCGTGAATAAGGGGTTTATTTACACTTTATAGCTACTGCCAAAGCTGTGGCTAACCAATATCTGAGTCGCAGGACAACGGCTGATGCTATTTTTTGAACAAAAAGATACCCGATCTGCGGTACTCTCTCGGTACACCGCCCAGTTTTTACACCCTGCGCCAATCCATACTAACCTATTGAATCAACACGCTTTTCATCAACCGCACCAAAGACTCACCAATCCAGCATAATCAGCAAGTTATTGATTTTACTGGCCCTCATAATTCCTTGGTCGAAGGTTCGAGTCCTTCCGGGCCCATCACTTTCGAAAAGAGCCGCTAATCACGGCTTTTTGGCACCGAATTCGCGGCATTTTACGAGGCCGTCATCGCATTCCGCCGCGATTTACCATAAAAGTCTGACCTGTATCTCAGTAACGGCCGGGCGCGTGGGCTAATCTCGCGGAATGCGATTTTACGCAGGTAATCGGTAGCCCGCGCGACATGAATCAGGCACTTTTTCAGTTTGGAACTTCGGCAACGTTCGGCCTCAACTGGCCGACCTGGCTGGCCGTGGGCGGCGTCATCGTATTTTGCATGCTGGGCCTGTACGCGGGGTTCCTTTTTTTTGCCGATCAGAGATTTATCGCCCGCTGTCGATTCCTGCTGTTGCCGACCCTGCGCGGACGCATCATGCTCGGCATCATTCTGGCTGCGACGCTGCCGGCCATTTCTGTCGCGCTCGTTCTGACGGAACGTGCCACGAACGAGCGGCTCGACCGCACGACCGACCTGCTGAAATCACAGACCGCCAATATCGCCGGAGTAGCCGACTATTTCCTGAATAAGAGTCTATCGAACCTGAAAACCTCGGCAGGAAATATTCATATCGAAGATCGACAGCAGGTACAGGAATCGCTCTACCGGATTCATCGGACCCTGCCGGAATTTCTGTCTTTACTGCTCATCGACACACAAGGTCGCATCCTTGCGGCAACCGAGTCCGGCACAAGGAAAATGGATGCGCTGACTCCCGCCACAGACTATGTGCAAGCACCGCTTGCAACCGGAGATACTTTTCTTTCCGGTGTCATCCATCTTCCCGGTGACCCGTCGATAATGACCGTGGCGATCAGCGCACCGGTAAAAGACGATAGCGGGAATGTTGCCGGGGCCTTAATCGGCTATTACAAGCCCGAAAGTTTCAAGCGGATGAACCACCCATTCCTGGCCAGGAACGATATCGAATCGATCCTGATCGACAATGACGGAAAGATCATTTACGCAAGCAGGCTGGCCGGAAAAAAGATGGGCCAGGATCTTAGCGGTCAATCCTTGCTGGCAAATCCTTATGCCGGGGATGAACAGATTTTCGGCTTCTCGCAGGCCGCTGTGGCCGATGGTCCGTTGCAGCGCTATCTTGCGACCGGCCATACGCTGCATGGTGGCTGGCACTTCTACCTGGCGCGGCCGCTGAAAAGTATCGAGAAAGCCATGCTCGGCGAGTATGAAGTGGCACTCGCCTGGCTCGGCGGCGCTCTGATCATTTCGATCTGCCTGGCGCTGGCGATGGTCACCGGCATATCCGGCCCGCTCGAGGCGCTCGACCGTTCGGTGCGCGAGTTCGATCTGAACCATCCGCAGAAACGGCCTAGGCCACCTGCCGGCGTACCCCAGGAGGTACGCTCGATTTTCGAGCACCTCGACGAACTCGACAAGCGCATGCGCTCCACCTACAGCGAACTGCGCAAGTCACTGGCCCAGGGCGAGAAGCTCCAGGGTGAATTGATCTACGTCATCTCGAATCGCGAAAAGGAAATCGAGACACGGACCGAGGAACTCAAGGAAGCCAATGCAACGCTCGAACGCCTGAGCCGCGAAGACAGCCTGACGGGACTGGCAAACCGGCGCTGGTTCGCCCAGTTTCTGGCACAGACCTGGCGCTCTGCCCTGCGGGACAACAAGGCCATATCGATCCTGATCATGGATATCGATGACTTCAAGGCCTACAACGATACCTATGGTCACCAGAAAGGCGATGAGTGCCTGAAGCTGGTCGCCCAGGCCATTCGCCGGACCGTCGGCCGGGCATCCGATCTCGTTTCACGCTATGGCGGCGAGGAATTCGTCGTGGTACTCGGCGATACTCCGCTCGAAGGCGCACTGAAGATTGCCGAACAGATCCGGGTCTCGGTCGAGTCGCTGGCAATCCCGCACAAGGCCGCAAAATACTATCGGCATGTCACGCTCAGTATCGGCGTTACCTCGACTCTGCCGACCCACGACACACAACCTGAAACCGTGCTGATCGCAGCAGATCGGGCGATGTATAACGCCAAGCATGACGGCAAAAACCGCGTTGCATATTCAACGGCCGCACGCACCGGCACCTATCAGTCGCTGACCGTCACCGGTAATTTACCGAGCCGATTATCATAGCTCCCGCGACGGCAATCAGGCCAGTTTTACGAAATACTGAGAACCAGCCCAAGGAAATCGGGCCGACAGTCGCCTAATTTATTACCTCGACCAAGATCGATACTGCGTTATGTCAATTCTATATTTTTTCCTGGTTTTGCTGGCCTGTGCCGCTTGCGGTATTGGCGGCGCATTTGCCATGCGCTTCAACATCGAACGCAAGCGTGAAATTGCCGAACGGGAAGATCCGCGCGATACAAAAATCCGTGATCTGCAGGCCAAAGTCCGCCTGGCCGGTAACGACATGGCGAGACATCGCAGCGAGGCGAAATCCGCCACCGAACATGTCGAATTCGCTCACAGCCGGATTGTCGAACTCCTCGACAGGATAAAAGGCCTGGAAAACAGCCTGCAAAACCAGGAAGCGGTGCAGGGCGTCGACCACGACGAGAAAGAACTGTTGCGCGAAAAACTGTCGGTTGCCACCAGGCAACTCGAAACCCAGCGGCAACGCAATCAGGAACTGGAAGTCGAACTCAGCATTGTCCACGAACCGGACATGCTGTCTGCCGGGGATGACGAAGACGAACCGGAAGAACCTGGGGACAATCCGTTTGTACCGCCGGTCCCGGACAGCAGTCCGTCGCTGATACAGGCGCTGACCGGCGAACTGGATCGCTGGAAACGACACTGCCACGTTCTGGGCGATGAACTGAAGAACCAGCGCCACCGTGTGGCCGAGATCGACGATGTCATGGCCAACGCCCAGTCGGCAACCCCGCAGATCGATGAGTTAACCGACATTCGCGGCATTGGCGTCGTGCTGGCCCGCAAACTCCACAAGCTCGGCATCTATCGCTACGAAGATCTGCTCAACCTCAGCGCCGATGACCTGGAACGCGCGTGCCAGCTCATACCTGACTTCGAGCGACGCATGAAGCGTGACAACTGGCTCGAGCAGGCCCGGTTGCTCAACGCCGGACAGCGTTCCAGGCGTGTCGAGCAGGTGGATTGCGTCAGCGGTTCCTGATCCTTCACCCGGTGAACCCGAATCGATCGCCGCAGCCGACCAGCCCTGACAGACCGTTCTGGATAGCAGAACAAACAAAGGCCTCCGCAGGGGAGGCCTTTGGAACCCATGCAAGTCGGGCGCTTCATGGCATTTGGACCGCGGTTCGATCCTTGATCCCGGCCGTGAGACGCCACGCCCCTACCAGACATCGGGTTATCGATACGTTAACGGCCCGCGACACAGGTCTCCGTGATGCACGGCACACGCCGGGGCCGGATTCATACTTTATGTAAGGTCCTGAACGTGATCCGGACACGATTGCAGGAATGACTGAAATTCACCCCGGATACCGGGGGCTGGATTATTAAATCAACTCGATAACGAGCACGGCGATAAATGCACTCAGGCAAAACCCCAAAACGAGCCAACTGCTGACCCTGGATCTCATTCTCCAACGCTCCGTGTGTTCTTTTCGGTCGTCTGCGGACCCGCTCCGACACTATGGGGCAATTGCATCACATCGGCACCGTCTTCACCAGCCCGTATTTTCCGTCAGGTTCCCCTGCCCGCCGACATCGGAAAATTGTGCCGTCTCGTAACGGGCAGACGGGAATATGAAATGGGTCACTTCGGCAGGCAACGCACATTGCGGCATGGCGTCCGGAACGACCGCTGCAACGCCAGCCGGCAAAAGAAAATAGCAATAATTCTTATCAAACAAATAGTTATACCTGTCACACTTTGATACAAACTGTTACGCCCCGGCAAAGATTTTGCGAGATCCGCACCGTAATATCTCACCATCGCGAAAGCAGACAGATCACGACAACGGTCAACGGATTGAAGCAGGAGAAACAGACATGACGGATTCAAGCAGACATATCGACATCCACAACAGCCGGGATGAATGGACCCTGGTCTTCATCGCCATTGTGCTGCCGCTGGTGTCTTTGCTGTCGATTAGCCTCTGAGAACGAAGACAGCCTGATAAAACCCAACGACATCCGGCCACCTTCCCCCTGGCCGGGTGTCATCCTCCAGGAGCGGTCTTGACGGCCGCTCTTTTTTTTGGCCGCCGCCTGGCCGGGCTCAGAGACAGGCGAGTACGTGATCGACTTCGTCGGGACTGCCCAGCAGAACCGCCACGCGCTGATGAATATCTGTCGGTTCGACATCCATGATGCGTTTCCCCGGGCCGGCGTACGCTTTACCCCCCGCCTGCTCGACCAGCATTGCCATCGGGTTGGCCTCGTACATCAGGCGCAGCTTCCCGCCCGGTGCCCTGGCCGTCGGCGGATACATGAACACGCCGCCTTTCAGAAGAATACGGTGCACATCGGCCACCATTGCGCCGGCATAACGGCTCGAATAACCCTGCTGCTGCGCCCAGTCGAGATAATCCCGGTAACCGGCCGGGAAACCCGGGCGGTTCCCTTCATTGAGCGAATAGCTTTTATTCGCCGCCGGGATCCGGAGCTTCTGCTCGACACGAAGAAAGGCGCCGATCGCCGGGTCCAGAACGAACATGTCTACGCCGTCTCCCAGCGTCAGGCAGAAAACCGTCGAAGAGCCGTATAAAACGTATCCCGCGGCAACCTGCTGACTGCCCGGTTGTAACAGCGAATCGGCGGTTTCCGCGGCACGACGATCCTGGCGAAGAATACTGAAAATCGTGCCGACACCGCCGCAAACATCCAGGTTCGATGAGCCGTCGAGCGGGTCGAACAATACACAATAGCGGCGTTCGCCCTGCTTCTCGTCGCGGATAATCACCGGCTCTTCGTTTTCCTCCGAAGCGACAATGGCGACGCCTTCCCGTCCGCCGAGTGCGCGTAACAGAATCTCATTCGCAATGACATCGAGTTTCTGCTGCTGTTCACCCTGCACGTTTTCGGTGCCGACGCTGCCCAGAACATCGTCTAGGCGGGCGCGCCGCACATGATTGGCAATCAATTTTGCCGATAACGACATGGCCGACAGGATCCAGGACAATGTTCCGGTCGATTCGGGAAATCCGGCCTGGTGGGCCAGGATGTGACCCTGCAGTGTCACGATGTCTTTGGTCAGGTTCATGGAGCGTGTAGTGTGTCAGAAACGCCCCTGAATCACGATCCCCGCAGCCGAATCTGCGACCGGCTGGTTACCACGGAATGCAAAAAAAAAGAACAGCCCCGCCGGGGGGGGATAGGCGGGGCTGCTCCTGGGGGAGACAGGTCGCGTAAAGGGGTACGGCGACCGTGGGAAGTATTGTGAAGTGCGGCGCATGACCCCGTGGTTTCCGGCACATTAACCTTTCTTCACATTGGGGCCCGACACCGTGGCAAACCTCCGATGGAGCCGCTGCGATCCGCCTCCGGGCATTCCACGGCGTATCGGCGACGCCCCCGGCCCGCTTCAGCGAATACGCCCGCCAATCGAAATACTGCCGTGCATCCGCGGACCGTTATTGTAATAACCTCCATAGCCGCCATAGGAACTGTAGCCACTGGACACGCCGATGCTGCCGTAAACCTACGGATCTTCGCAGCCCGCCAAGGTTGCGGACAGACCCAGTATCAACAGTATTTTGATGGTCCGAACCAGTCTATTCATGTCAACTTTCCCCTATTGATCCCCGGGCTGCCAGGTTTGTATCACAAAACCGGCGCCGGAAGGTCCGGCGATCAATGCCACCTGCCCGCCGAGTTGCCGGTCCTGCACCGGCAGCAATACTCGCCCGCCCAGCGCCTCAACGCGGGCGGTGATGGCCGGCGGATTCTCAACCCGAACATAGGTAGACCAGAGCGGACCGAGTTCCTCGACCGGGTGAGCCAGGATGCCGGCACGCGGCACGCCGTCTTTGCTCAGGTATTGGTAAGCGCCGTGCGCCATGATTTTCCTGTCCAGATCATAGCCGGCCAGATGCCGGTAAAAGCCGATCGCCGCCGGCACGTCGTCGGTCCATAGCTCATTCCACAGGAAATCATTCAGCGCCGGGGCATGATCGAGCGGATCGCCGTCCTTCGTCTCGAGCAATGCGAACACGGCACCCTGCGGATCGGCGACGACGGCAATGCGGCCCCGATCGGCCAATTTCGTCGGCGCCGTGAATACCGTGCCGCCATCCCCGGCAACGACCGCAACGGCCCGGTCGATGTCATCCGTGGACATCAGCACGATCCATTGAGATATATCCTCATCCGCATCGAGCCGGGTCTGATCGATCATACCACCGATGAGCCGGCCGTTATGCCGGATCAGTTTGTAATTGGCACGAACCAGCGAGCCAAAACCCGCCCCGACCGGCTCGAATTCCCAACCGAAGAGCCCGGAGTAAAAGGCCTCGGAGGCTTCCGGCGTATCGGTGATCAAGTCATGCCAGATAATTTTGCCGGGCAAGCGCGTATTTGTCGGTGTATCCGTGACGGCCGGCAAATTGACGGCCGTACAGCCGACGCCGCCGGCGAGCAAAAACCAGATCAGAAAACGGACGAATATCGGCATGCGGTTCTCCGGCACAATCATGCCGCGTTTATAACAGAACCGGCAGAACCCGTCGACCGGATTCCTGCACGGATAACGGCCACAGCCCGAAGAAACCCGGACCGGGCGCAGTACCGTTACGGTTTAACGGAACAGATCCTCGGCGTCGCCGGCCGCATCGGGCCCATGCCGCTCATCGGCGTCTCCTTGCGTATTACCGAACAGAGAATCCAGCGCATTCCTGGCCTTTTTTTCCGCCACCACAGCGGACGGATCGAATGCATCATATCCGGGCTTGAAGTAATCGCAGAAATTTGTGCCGGTCTTGTCCCTGACCTCGAGGGCATCGTCCTCGGTACACTGCTCTGTCACTGCCGGGTCATAAAACCGGCACATCCGGCAACAGTGCAGGTACACCGAACACGACGGGCATTCATCCAGGCGCGACAGCGGCAGGGTCAGTGCCCCG
>Ga0114931_10000026_pt1 | contig 140330 bp, 148 predicted proteins | sample 2SBtaG_FD_89579 | JGI IMG/M metagenome (GOLD analysis project Ga0114931, IMG submission 89579) | Deep subsurface microbial communities from Kolumbo volcano to uncover new lineages of life (NeLLi) - 2SBTROV14_V59a metaG | ecosystem: Environmental > Aquatic > Marine > Volcanic | place: Kolumbo...
CGCTGGCCAGCGGCGACGAGGCCGATAACCGGCAACTGGCGGAAATCTGCGCCCAGAGCGATGTATCGCTCGAAGCGATGCGACGGGAGATTACTTCGGCGCCGAATTTCGTTAACTTTGCCGTACGCGAACGTATCAGTGAGGAGGTCTTTCCGCAGTGTCTCAAAACATTGCGGTCATTCCGGAAAATGGACTCTTTCGCGCGTGACCTGCGCGCCAAGATCACGCTGGGTGCAAACCGGATGCTCGAACTGGGCAACCTGTATACCGCCGCATTACCGACCTGGCTGGCAGCCGGACTCCAGGAAGCCCTGGAAGGACAAATCGAACTCGCTGACGAGGAAATCCTGCTGATCGGCTACGGCAGCGGTGATGCCGCGGATGCGATACCAATGCACGTGGTTCCGGACTGGAAACGGGCCGCGGCAAATATTAATTTCGACGCAGCACTGGAGCCGAGCATCGACCTTTCTCACGATCAATACCTGGCGTTGCACAACAATGCACCGCCGGGCGAACTGGACTATTCACCCAAGGCCGAATTCATCATCGACCGGATCGGATCAGAACGCAATGCGGCTTTCCAGGATGCCGGCATTGAGTACTATCTCTATATACAGTAGGGCAGGTTATCGGTAATCGCCGGCGAGCGGTGCTCAGCAGATCGAGAGACCTTCGACTGCAAACGGCTTATCCAGTACGTCGAATCCGTTTTCCAGGCAGTCCTCGCGCACGGCAATGAGCGTCTCGCTGGAATCGGCCATTGCAAGACCAAAATCACCCCCGCCTGCCCCGGATATCTTGTATACCGCGCCATGCCGCTCAACCAACTGCCTGATCCGGGCATGCTGTTCGGTATCGATGCCAATCCGTGCGTCTCCATCGAGTGCGCGCAGCGCATCATCGTAACCGGCCAGCATGTTCAGAATATCCACAACTGACTGTTCGGACCACGCCACGCAGGCCTGCTCGGACAGGGCTTTTAATTGCCGTAGATGGCGCCGGTAAGCGGCCGGATTGTCACCCCTGAATTGTTCAAAGCGCAGCAACAGTTCCGGCGTCGAGGCACTGACTCCGCTCCAGATCGGCAAAACCGACAGGCCATCGGGCCATCCGCATGCCGTCGCATCAATGACCTGGCTCGCTTCATCGCGTCGCACGACAGCGACGCCGCCGTAGACGGCAATGGCAACATCGGCGCCACTGCCACGACCGCCCTGGAACCGGTGATGCGCCGCCTGGCAAACCGCGAGCAGCGCATCGGATGACATCGCCAGATTCAATTCCGTCACGAGCGCCCCGACGAGCGCGACGAGCACCGCCGCGCTCGACCCGACGCCCAGCTTCGTCCAGCGTCCCCCGATATGCGTAAAAAAATCATCGGAATTCATGCTGACGCGAAATGACGGGCCGTCATCGAACAACACCGAATGCTCGATGCATGACGAAATAATTGCCTCCAGGATTGCACCGTTGGCCTCGGGGCGCTCACCGATCCAGCGCAGACCGGAAACGGCATCGACGTCGAAATAAAAGGCCCGGCCGTTCGCCGCATCGAAAAAAATACTTTCTTTGCCCGATATCGCCATCACCTTTGCCCGGGCGCGCACATCGACGGCAGACACGAGGGCGGGCGCGCCATCGAGGACGGCATATTCGCCGACCAGAACCAGTTTTCCCGGCGCCGACCCCTCAGTCATGACGGCTCGGGATGGCGTTAATCCTGTCAGACGACACGGGCACCTTCCCCCAATTCACCGGCGATGATGCGCACCACACCCGGTACGTCATGCAGCGCCGCCACAACCGTGCTCATGGCATCGGGCAGACAGACAGCCTTGACCTGCGGCCCGGCATCGACCGTAAAAAATACCGGAACACCTTCCGCGCGTAACGACACAATCTTTTGCATGCAGGCCAGCGTGACCGGCGACCAGTACAGCAAAGCCGGGCGCGTCGTCATCATGACCGAATGCATTTTCAGGCAGTTATGCTCCGACAGATCGGCCAGCGCGGAAAAATCGCGTGCCGCCACATGACCGATAGCCGCGGCAAGATCGTCGGCATGATCGCCGATCCACGCAGCATAGAAAGGCGAGGTCAACCGGCTCTGTTCCATCCCGTCGCGCGATGTGATGTCTTTCCGGCTTTCAGTCGTCACGGCGACGACAACCGCCAGCGGCCATTCGGCCGGGGCGCTCAATTGACGGCAACTCGTACCCTGCGCCTGAACATCGAGCAGCGCGATACCGCCAAACAACGAACGCGGCGCCGAACCGGAACCGATGCGCGCCACATCGATCAGCCCCGGTCCGGTCCGGGCTTCATGCAATCCGATCCCCAGTGCGCCGGCGGCAGCGGTGACCAGGGCCGCATAACCGGAAGCGGACGAGGCCAGTCCGGCACCGGTCGGAAAATCATTCTCCGAGGTAACCGTTGCATATTCGTCACACCCGGACAGAGCCCGAAACGCATCCATGCAGGCCGCCAGGCGACTCTGCTCGAGGGGCTGCTCACGACCGTTGAGCACCAGGACATCGCGTTTCAGCGCCGCATCGAATTCGACTGTCGTCTCGGTGCGCAACGCGCCCAGCGTTACCGACAGGGAACCGACCGCCGGCAGATTCTCCGCAACGTCACGCTTGCCCCAGTACTTGATCAGGGCAACATTCGGGTGGGCGATGGCAGATGCGTGCATGTTTTTTTCTTCCCGGAGTACCGGAATAAAGAGAGCAGATGTGAATTGGGGAAATGATTATATCCGGGAAGAACGGGAGCATGGGAATTATGGGTGTCAAGGGGGGGATATTTTGGTTTCGGGTTGCCGGGAATACGTTAACAACTCACCGGTATCGTGCCACAGAACTGTCGCGTTTTTTCTACCGTTGACCCTTCGGAAACGCCGCAGGAGCGGCTGACCTTTTCCGAAGGGTCAACGGTAGAAAAAACGCCCGGGGAAAGCGCCCTGAACAAAGAATTTGTGCCTCAACCCACAGACAAACTATGCTACCCGGATGAGTTTCAAAGAACGACGCACCGGTTATCTCGAACGCATCGAGCGAGTTCTCGACAACGCGCTGCCCCCCGCCTCGCAACCGCCGGCCAGGCTGCACGAAGCCATGCGCTACTCCGTACTCGGCGGCGGCAAGCGCATTCGCCCTCTGCTGGTGTATGCCACGGGCGAAGCACTGGACGTTAAAACCGAATATCTGGACGGGCCTGCCGCCGCCATCGAGATGATGCACGCCTTTTCCCTCGTCCATGACGACTTGCCGGCGATGGACGATGACGACTTGCGGCGCGGAAAACCCACGACGCATCGCGCGTTCGACGAAGCCACCGCGATACTTGCGGCAGACGCGCTGCAACCGCTGGCATTTCAGATCCTGATCGAATCGCCGGCGCTGCAATCGCATCCGGTCGAACAGGCAAAGCTCGTCGGGCTGCTGGCCAGGGCCTGTGGCTCCTGCGGCATGACCGGCGGTCAGGCGATGGACATGGAAGCCGAAGGCCGGCAACTGGATCCGGCAACACTTGAGCAGCTGTTCCGGCTCAAAACGGGATGCCTGCTGCGTGCCAGCGTCCTGTCAGCCGCATACTGTCCGCCAGGCGTCGACATGCAGACCCTGCGCAGTCTCGAACGTTTTATCGATTCAGTCGGCCTCGCTTTCCAGATCCGGGACGATATCCTCGATATCGAAGGCACAACAGAGCAAATCGGCAAACAGCAGGGCGCGGATATCGCCCGTGACAAGGCAACTTACCCGGCCCTGTTCGGACTCGATACGGCCAAGGCACGGGTCGAGGAATTGCGTGCGGCCGCCCTGGCCGCGCTGCAAGAGCTGGCAGTGCCGACTGACGGCCTGCGCTGGCTGGCCGATCTGATCGTCCTGCGCACCGCCTGACGGGATGCGCCAGACCCCTGTTGGCCGCATAATGGCGGCATCTCGATTGGCATTGTTTCCGGTCAGGGAGTTAAATATCAGCACTGGCAGAACACGAGCAGCTGGATGTATACCCGTTTCTTCGGACTGAACGAAAAACCGTTCTCGATTACACCCGATCCGCGCTACCTGTTCATGAGCGAGCGGCACACCGAAGCGCTCGCTCACCTGGTCTACGGCATCCGGGAAAGCGGCGGGTTTATCCAGCTGACCGGCGAAGTCGGTACGGGCAAGACAACGCTGGTACGCACGCTGTTGCAGCAGATCCCCGACAATGCCGATGTCGCCGTCATTCTAAACCCGCAGATTTCACGTAATGAATTTCTCAGCGCCATCTGCGAAGAACTCGGTGTCCCGTTGCCGCAATCGGCAAACAGCATCAAAACCCTGACCAATGCGCTGAATGAATACCTGCTCGACAATCACAGCCAGGGAAAGCGGACCATCGTCATCGTCGATGAAGCACAGAATCTGCGCCTCGATGTACTCGAACAGGTACGCCTGCTGACGAATCTGGAAACGACGAAACAAAAGCTGCTGCAAATCATCCTGATCGGCCAGCCGGAACTGAGGGAGATTTTATCGCGCAATGACATGCGGCAACTGGCGCAACGCGTCACCGGTCGCTATCACCTCGAACCGCTGTCACGTGACGAGACGGTCGCCTATATCGACCATCGCCTCAAAGTTGCCGGTGCGGTCGGGCCGATTTTTTCCACGACCGCGAAACAGGAGCTCTATCGCCTGTCGCTGGGCGTGCCGCGTATGATCAATGTCATCGCGGACCGCGCGATGCTTGGCGCATTTACAAGAGAAGACAGGGAAATCACGCCGACGCTGTTACGACAGGCCGCGGCCGAAGTGCTCGGCAAAGATTCGCGCCGCCTGTCGGCCTGGCGTCGCTGGCGCAGACCCGGTATCGGCATCGCCGCAATAATTGCGCTGGGCATTGCAATTACGCTGGTCCTGACGAACGAACAACGGGACGCCGCGCCGACCGGAACGCCTGTAGCCGCTGCATCGGGGCACCCCGCACCATCGGTCCCCGAGGCCGCAACGACAGTCCGGGTGACCGCCCCCGAACAGGCGGGGACCGTCACACCCGACCCATCGCAACCCATGGCTGTGCTGGCCGACGTGCTGGCCGAGAATCGAACCGCAACGGACACGGACAGCGCCTTTGCCACGCTGTTCGGACTCTGGCATCTCGACTACACGCGCGGCAACGCCAGCGCCTGCCAGCAGGCAAGAGCGAATGGACTGTATTGCCTGTTTCAACGCGGGTCCCTGTCGCAGGTCAGAAACCTGAATCGACCGGTCATCCTGACCCTGCGCGATCAAAACAGTCAGCAGCACCAGGTCGTTTTGTCCGGGCTGAAAAATAACGTTGCCTCGATCGCCGTGGCCGATTCCGTTTATGACGTCCCGGCCGACGAGCTCGGAGACTACTGGTTCGGCGAATATCTGCTGCTCTGGCAGCCGCAGATCGAGGAACTCAAGCAGTTTGTACCGGGCATGCGCGATGCCGGGGTACGCTGGCTCAGAAAGAGTCTCGCGGAGATCCAGGGCGAACCGGTACCGCCCATGGATTCGGATTTATTCGACGAACAGCTCGAAGCCCGGGTCAGGGATTATCAGCGCCAGCGGCGCCTGACCATCGACGGCCTCGTCGGTTACCAGACCCAGATTGCGATCAATTCGGATTTGAGCGCCTTGCAGGGTCCCCGTCTGGCCCGGGCGAACTGAACGCATCATGTCTTTCATACTCGATGCCTTGCGAAAGAGCGAAAATGAGCGGCGTGAACAGGCGGCTCCGAGCCTGGCCGGGACGCCGCGGGCGACACGGGCCAAAAAAAGAACGATCTGGTTGCCCATCCTCGCCGTCGTGCTGGCGATCAATGCGCTGGTCTTCGGCGCATTGCTACTGACCCGTGACAAGCCTGCCCCTGCCGCGGCACCCGCTTCGCCGCCACCCGCAGAACCCGAAGTCCGCTCGCTGCGCAAAGAAACCCGGATCGATGCAACACCGGCAGCACACTCGATAACGCCATCGGCGACACCCGCAGCTCCGCCCAAAGCAGTTGCGGCCCCGGCACCGCGGCCGCCCAAAACCGAAGCCGTTCCGACGCCGCCTCAACCCGTCCGCGAAGACCTGCCGAGCCTCGATCAGCTCCGGGCCGCCGGTCTCGTCTCTGTCGCCGATCTGCATATCGACATGCATGTGTATTCGAGCGATGCCGCCAAACGCTTTGTTTTCATCAACATGAACAAATACCACGAGGGCGATCGCCTGGCCGAAGGCCCGACCCTCGAGAAGATCACGCCGCAAGGCACCGTCATGGTGCAACACGGCAAGCGGTTTCGGCTGGATCGCGATTGACGGACTTTAATCAGTCCCGGATCCCGATACCCCGGTCCATCAGAAACAGGCTGAGACCGAACAGCCCGACGATAAAAACGATGGTGATGCCGTAGGCCGTGCGAATATCGATATCCGACACGCCCAGCATGCCGTAGCGAAACGCATTGACCATGTACAGTATCGGATTAAACAGGGATGCCTTTTGCGCAAATTCCGGCAGCAGCGAGACGGAATAGAAGATACCGCCGAGATACGTCATCGGCGCCAGCACGAATGACGGGATGATCGAAATATCGTCAAACTTGCGCGCAAATATGGCATTAATCAGGCCCGCCAGCGCAAAGACAATCGCGGTCATTATCACGATACTGATGGTGATGAAGATATTGGAAATCTGCAGCCTGGAAAAAAACAGCGCGATCACCGTCACGACCGAACCGACAATCAACCCGCGCAAGACGCCGCCGGCAACGTGACCGACGATAATCGCGTAGGTCGGCATCGGCGAAACGAGCATTTCCTCCAGATGTCTCTGGAACTTGGCGCCGAAAAAAGACGATACGACATTGCCATAGGCATTCTGTATCACCGACATCATGATCAGTCCGGGAGCGATGTACTGCATGTAGTCAAAACCGTCCATCTGCCCGATGCGCCTGCCGATCAGGTTGCCGAAGATAATAAAATACAACGTCATCGTAATGATCGGCGGCACAATGGTCTGCACCCAGATTCTCAGCACCCGGTTCATCTCCTTGCGCACCAGGGTTCGAACCGTCACCAGTTGCTGCGTCAGGGTCATCATGTTTCGGTGTCCGAGCGAACCACGGGAATGCCCGGATCGCTGCGATCGGTCAGGTTGAAAAAAAGCTCCTCGAGCCGATTGGTCTTGTTGCGCATGCTGATTACCCGGATCCCGGCGGCGCTAAGGGCGACAAAAACATCATTCAGATCGTGATTCCGCTGTACCGCGATTTCGAGTTCAAAATCCTTGTGCCTGTATACCAGGCAACCGTCGAGTAACGGAATGTCCGTCACCCGGTCACGGGTATTGATAATAAAATTCTGCTGCTTGAGCGTACGCAGAAAATCATCCATCGGATGATGCTGAATGACTTCGCCGCCGTCGATGATCGCGACATGACCGCACAGATTCTCGGCTTCCTCCAGGTAATGCGTCGTCAGGATGATGGTCGTGCCCGAGTCATTGAGTTCGCGCAGAAAACGCCACATGGATCGCCGGATCTCGATATCCACGCCGGCCGTTGGCTCGTCGAGAATCAGCAGGCGCGGCGAATGCACCAGCGCACGCGCAATCATTAATCGGCGTTTCATGCCACCCGACAGGTTGCGCGCAATTTCATCGCGTCGGTCCCACAAGTGCAGGCGCTCGAGCGCCTGCTGCGCACGCGGACGAGCCTCGCGTACCGAAAGCCCGTAGAAACCCGCCTGGTTAATAACGATATTGAGAACGCGGTCAAACTGATTGAGGTTGATTTCCTGCGGTACAACTCCGATACAGGCCTTCACGGCATTCAAATGCGTATCGATATTGTGACCGAAAACATGAACCTGGCCCGATGTTTTGGTCACCAGCGACGTAATAATCCCGATCGTTGTCGTCTTGCCGGCGCCATTGGGCCCCAGTAACGCAAAAAAATCGCCTTCGGACACGTCCAGATCGAGGCCTTTCAGGGCCTGGACCCCGTTACCGTACACCTTGACCAGGTTTCTGATGGACAACGCTTGCATGGCCGCGCATTGTGCTACGTGCCTTCGAACAAGCCAACCAAACCGCCGTTAAAATTTCTCCGTCGAGCACGCCTCGGCCAGTACGAGCGGGATGATTGTCAGCCGGGACAGGGTCTGAAAATTCTCGTTCCCGCTGCGGGCGCTGCGAATCAGATCCGACCAGAATGACGGATGGCCGCAGAAACGGGCGCGCAAATGGTCCACCGCAAAATCGGCTGACGCGCGAAGCCGCGAAAAATCAAACCGGCCCAGTGAGCCGATCCCCGTTTCGACGGATCCGGCGTACAGCGCACAACACGGCCGATCGTCCTGTTCGAGCTGCCACAACCAGGTCAGCAGGCCCGTGGCATATAAACGCGCAGACTCCCGCCACGCGGTTTGCGCCGACCGTTGTGCGGCAGGCGCCTCGGCCACCTGCTGCAGCGATGCCACCGGCGGCCGGGAAAAACAGGCCAGCAATCCCGGGGTGCCGGCAATAAACGACAGCTCGGCTGGCGACAAACGGCGCAATTGATCGACAATTGCCGCATCGAGGCCCAGGCCCGGAGCGGCCTGGAGGGCGCCCGGTTCAGTCAGCAGGCCAAGAAACCCGCCATTTAAATCCTTCAAATCCGCATATTTGCGCATATCCGAATGTTCGGCACACATATTCCTTCTCCTCATCGATCTCATCATTATGTACTATATATGGGTTTTTTAGACCATAAAATGTTTTTTTCGTCTGGATTCGGGTATCCAGCGTCTTTTCAGTCAAATCAGGGAGTTTTGCAATGCGTGTTACCGACAACCGTTACCGCGGGGAAATCGACCGATTCGACCTGGCCATGCGCCTGATCCGACACGAAGCGCGTACCGGGACCATCCGCCGTTTCACCGGCTTTACCGAAGATCGAATCCGCAAGCTGTACGGAGCCTATTTCAAATCCGCCGGCAGCGAGCCGGTTCGCCGCCGGCGCGGCAAATCGCCTCGCCAGATCGCACGCTTCGTCAACAGCCACCGGCGCCAAACCGAAGCGACGCTGCTGGCCTGCCTGTGCCGGCTGTGCGAGGCATTCAAACTCGCCGACCACCGGCGCGCCAACCGGATCGACGCCCTCGATGACGTTTCTCTCGGCTCTCGCCTGTGCGATGCGTTTGAAACCTATCGGCAACTGTGCCCGGACCCGCAGTTTTCATTCGAGTGGACCTGGAATCTCTACCACGCCCTGGTCGAAACGCGCGAGCTGTACTTTTCCTGGTGCGATACCTGTCACGCGCCTTACGTGCAGGACACCTATGCGCTCGACTACCGGCACTGCCCGCTATGCGAGCAGAAAACGCATTTTGGCAAAGGGATGCGCCTGGTTCAGGAGGATTGAATTTCGGGAGCGGTTTGCTTCTTTGTCGGGGCTTTCCCGGGCAGCAACCCCAAACCTTGTACCCCCCCGCCTTCTCCGGCATTGTTCCCCCATGTCCGGCATCGCCTTCTCCGCCCGCAACCTCGATCGCCACAGCACACTACGCAACGACCCGGCAGCCCTCGAACGCGCACGCTTCGATCCCGCCACTCGCTTCGTCGCCATCTGGCACGATCAGTGCCTCATTCGCAACACACACATCGCACTGCTCGAACCCGAATACGTTTCCGCCCGGACGTGCGACCCGGAACACTGCACATTCCTGGGCAAACAGAACGGGCATTTTCTCTTCGCGCTCGCCATCGACGCCGGCGAGGAACCGGACTTTGGACCCGATACCCGGTTTATCGGCCTGCGCGAAATCAGCATGCGGCTTGTGGCCGAAGAAGCGGCACTGGCCGCATTCGCCAAAGCAATCATCTCGTGGCAGAACCATCATCGTCACTGCGGCGTCTGCGGTGTACGCAATCGACTGATTGAAGGCGGTTTCGTCATGGTCTGCACCGATGACGATTGCGGGCACCGGAGTTTTCCACGCCTCGACCCGGCCGTCATTGTCCTGGTACACCATCAGGACCGCGCCCTGCTCGGTCGTCAGCCGGCATGGCCGAAACGGCTATTGTCCACCATCGCCGGTTTCGTCGAACCGGGTGAAAGCCTGGAAGATGCAATTTATCGCGAGGTCGCCGAAGAAACCAATATCCGGACCGGTCATCCATCCTATGTCGCATCACAGCCATGGCCCTTCCCCGCTGCGCTGATGATCGGTTTTCACGCACGGGGGCTGTCTACGGACATCAGGCTCAATGACGGCGAACTCGCCGAAGCACACTGGGTATCGCGCCGGCAAATCGTCGACGGCAAGATCATCCTGCCAACGAGATTTTCGGTGGCCTACCACCTGATCGAACGCTGGTTCGATCGATATGACGGTCCACGGCTGGCCGAACTCGACCTGCCCGACACGCCCCTGCGCCCGCCGCGGCCCGTCGATCACATCGACTAAGGCAAAGTCCGTCATGCCGGGTCGTTACAGCGCGCAGGAAGAACGGGCCCACACGCTGATCCATGGCATCGGTTTGCTCCTGAGCATCGGCGGGCTGATCACGCTGATGACCACCGCCACGCGATATCACGACCCTTTGCACACCATCAGTATCGTGATTTACGGCGCAACGCTGATCCTGCTCTATGCCTCTTCGACGCTCTATCACGGCATTCCGCACGACCGGGCCAAACCGGTGCTGCGGCGGCTCGATCATGCGGCCATTTTTACCCTCATCGCCGGTACCTATACGCCTTTTACGCTGGTCAATCTGCGCGGCATCTGGGGATGGAGCCTGTTTGGACTGGTCTGGAGTATCGCCATCGCCGGCATGGCGCTGGAACTGTTTGCCAGGAAACGCCACAAGCGACTGTCGATCGGCCTCTATCTGGGTCTCGGCTGGCTGGTCCTGATCGCCATCAAACCCATGCTGCAGTCCGTCGAAGTCAACGGTCTGCTACTGCTGCTGGCCGGAGGTCTGTTCTATTCCTTCGGGGTGATCTTCTACGTCTGGAGATCGCTGGCCTATCACCATGCCATCTGGCACCTGTTTGTTCTGGCCGGCAGCGCCGCACACTTCGTATCCGTGCTGTTCTATGTGCAACCGCCGACTCCGTGACGGGATTCGGCCTGATGGGCCGGCACCCGAGTCCGGGCCTTTCACTACGATGCTAAGTCCCGATAATCCGGTCGAGAAACTGTTTTACGTGTTGCAGTTCTTCGGGAATGACCGCGTGCGCCATCGGGTATTCATGCCATTCGACCTCATAGCCCATCCCGTGCAGGCGCTGGCGCGATTTACGTGCGAAATGGAAAGAGACCACGTCATCGGACTGCCCGTGCCCCATGAAGATCGGCAGGCTGGCGTTGGCAGCGGATACTTCGGCGGCAACGACGGACGCAATCGGCAAATATGTCGACAGCGCGACCACTCCGGCCAGTTTTTCCGGATAACGTAACGCCGTGAACAAGGCCATGGCTCCGCCCATGGAGAATCCTGCCAGCACCATTCTATGGGCCGCCACGCCGCGTTCCTGTTCCCGGCGCATCAGTGCCTCGATGGCTGTGGCGCTGGCGCGAATCCCGGCCTCGTCTTCCGGCGCATCCCGCGTGGCCGCCACCAGGTCGAACCAGGCGCGCATGGGCATTCCACCATTGATCGTCACCGGCCGAACCGGGGCATTGGGAAACACGAATCGTACCGGCCGGCCTGAATCCAGGTGCAGCATCGGCACAGCCGACTCGAAATCATGTGCATCAGCGCCCAGGCCGTGCATCCAGATTACGCTGGCCCCGGGGTGCGGGCCGGTCTCGATTTCCACGGTTTGCAGTTCTGTCACGGTTCGGGGCCTCCATTCTTGCGGGGAGAGGTAGTTTACCGGAGTGAGTTTCCGGCCTGGAATATCCAGCGGGCAGCAAGCAGAACGAAATTGACGGGTACGGCGGGTAACAACGTGGAAACCTCGATGGCAATGCCGCCGCCTTTGGAGAAGCCGACCACCGAGATAAATTCGGGTGGAACGCCTTGTCCGAGCCAAGCGCCTGCACACTGCTATTGACAAGATCGATAATATTGATAATATGCGCATCTTTAAATATTTATGCGCATTTAATATGCCGGCCGAGACAGAAACACGTGAAAAACGCCAAGCTGCGATCCTGGAAATCCTGCATGAACAGACGGTGGGTCGCCAGACCGTGCTCGTCGAATTGTTGCGAAAAAAAGGCATCGATGCGACTCAATCCAGCGTGAGCCGGGACTTGAAGCAACTCGGCATCACCAAACTCGGCCGGGGATACGTGCCACCGGACAACGGGCTCGACACGGACGAACGCGACCAATCCATCTTTGACGGTTTCATCCACGATATCCAGACCGCCGGCACGAATCTGACCGTCATCAAAACCGCGATCGGCGCCGCGCAGCGGGTTGCAGTCTGTCTCGACCGGTCCGGCTGGCCCGAGATCATCGGCACGGTGTCCGGCGACGACACGATCTTCGTCGCGACCGGCAGCGCCGCCGAGCAGCGGCGCTTCGTGGCACGACTGCGCGAACAAACACACCACTGACCTTGTTTGAGTCCCCCTGACGAAAGAACCCCTATCCATGAACCAAGCATCCGAATCACCGATTATCCTGGCCTTCTCCGGCGGCCTAGACACGTCCTTTTGCGTACCCTGGTTAAAGGAAACCTACGCACGCCCGGTCGTGACCGTGTGCATCAATACCGGCGGACTCGACGACGCTGCGGCGAAAGATCTGGAAACGCGGGCCATGGCGCTTGGCGCACAGGAACATGTGCTCGTCGAAGCACGCCGGATTTTTTTCGAGCGGGTCCTGCGCTTTCTGATCGCCGGTAACGTGCGCCGCGGGCACCTTTATCCGTTGTGCGTCGGCGCCGAACGAGGCATCCAGGCCCAACTGCTGGCCGAAATCGCCACCGAACGCGGCAGTGACACGGTTGCCCATGGCTGTACGGCGGCCGGCAACGACCAGGTCCGGTTCGAGGTCGCACTGCGCACCATCAACCCGGCACTGATCGTACTCGCGCCGGTGCGCGACGAATCGTTCGTGCGTCCCGAGCAAATTGCCTGGCTCGAAAAACATGACTATTCGGTGCCGGCCAGGGGGACCGAATACTCGATCAACCGCGGCCTGTGGGGCGTGTCGATCGGCGGGCGGGAAACGCTCGATTCGCGCGCGTCGATCCCGGAGCATGCCTGGGTCCTGTCGGCGAATGCACTGGAGCGACCCGGGACGCCCGAGACGCATGTGGTGGGCTTCCATCGCGGCATTCCCGTAAGCCTCGACGGCACGCACATGGAGCCGGTTGCACTGATCGAACGACTCGAATCGCTGGCCGGACCGTTTGGCATCGGCCGGGGCATTCACGTCGGCGACACCGTGCTCGGCACCAAGGGCCGGGTCGCCTTTGAAGCGCCGGCAGCCGAAGTCCTGCTGACGGCTCACCGTGAGCTGGAGAAACTGACGCTCAGCGCCCTGCAGACGCGAATCAAGGATACCGTGGCGGCGAGTTACGGCGATTTCGTACATGAAGGCAAACAGCTCGATGCAGCCTGTCGCGACATCGAGGCATTGCTGGAATCTTCACAGCGCCGGGTCACCGGTGAGGTCACGGTACAATTCCGCGCCGGCAGCATTTTCATCGAAGGCGTCAGTTCTAAATATTCGCTGATGGCCGCCACAAAAGGCGTCTACGGCGAAGCTGCCGGTGAATGGACGCCGGCCGATGCGCTCGGCTACGCAAAAATCCTGTCATTAACCGGTATGCTGCAAACCCGCGCCGCCGCCGAAACGGACCCGGACTCATGAAAACCGTCATAGCCGACAAAATCGCTTCGGTCGCCCAGCACAGGGGACTGAAGCGCAAGCTGCAGGTCAGCAACGATATTCCGTGCGAAGAAGGCGTGCTGCTGGCTGTCAGAATACTGAACAGCAAAAGCTCCTATAACACGCTCGAGTTGACGAGCGGCCGCATGGCAAAGGTCAGCCGCGGCGACATCATCGTCGGTGCGCTCGGACACCGCAAGGCATTGTTCGGCTACTCCGGGCATCTGCCGGAAAAACTCAGCCCGGGCGATACGATCCAGGTACTGAACATCGGCGGCGTACTCGGCCTCTGCGATTCGGTCAATGCAAACTTCGGTCCGCCGTTCGACGCCGAGGTACTCGGCACCGTGCTGGTTTTTCCCTATCTGGGCGAACGTATCGGCGTACCGGCACGCGCCGGCCTGGAGAAGCTCGAAATGAACGCGCCGGTCGATATCCGCGATGTGCCGGTCGTCGTGCTGGCCGGCACGAGCATGGACTCGGGCAAGACAGCCGCTGCCAGCGCAATCGTCAGCCGCCTGCGGCATCACGGCCATACCGTCGATGCTTTCAAGGCAACCGGCGTGTCGCTGCGCCGGGATATTCTGGCGATGGAAGATGCAGGCGCGCGCAAGACGGCGATCTTCACCGATTTCGGTGTCGTGACGACGACCGAAGAAAACGGTCCGCCGGTCACGCGCATGATGCTGACGCAACTGGCAACCGACAAACCCGATGTCATCGTCTTCGAACTCGGCGACGGGTTGCTCGGCACCTACGGTGTCGAAGCGATCCTCAAGGACGAAGGTATCCGCTCGACGATTACCTGCCTCGTGTTGTGCGCCAACGATCCGGTCGCGGCCTGGGGGGGCGTCAGGTTATTGCACGAAGAATTTGCGTTGCGGCCCGACGTGGTGACGGGTCCGGCGACCGACAACCAGGTCGGCACCCTGATGATCACGGAACGGTTCGGTTTGCCGGCCTTCAACGCCATCACGCACGGCGCAGCACTCGGCGATGCCGTCACGGACATTATCGCCGGGAAAAGTCATCTGCGGGGCGCGTCATTGTGAACAAGGTGCCTGCCATCGTTCTGGGCGGTAGCGGCTATGTGGCCGGTGAACTGCTGCGCCTGCTCGCCGGCCATCCGCATCTCGAAGTGGCCGGCGTCATGTCCGAGAGCCGGGCCGGTTCGGCCATACGCGATACGTTCCCGCAGCTGCAAAATACGCTCGGAAACCTGGCATTCGGCACCAGGCAGACCCTGCTCGCGACGCTTGCGAGCGGTCGTTGCGCTCTTTTTTCGGCCGCACCGCACGGCGCCAGCGCAGCGCTGATTGGCGAATTTATCGAACAGGCCGATGCCTGCGGCTGTGAACTGACGGTCGTGGATGTGTCAGCGGACTTCCGGTATTCCAATGCCGGAACCTATGCGGCCGTCTATGGCCAGCCGCACGGCGCTCCGCAATTGCTCGGGCGTTTCGCCAGCGCCCTGCCCGAGCACCTGCCGGCAACCGACAAGCCGCATATCGGTCATCCCGGCTGCTTTGCCACGGCGCTGCTCATCGCCGCCGTGCCGCTGATGAAACTGGGCCTGACGGAATCCGACCTGTACGCCTTCGGCATCACCGGCAGCACCGGTTCGGGACGCACACCCGCAGCCGGCACACATCACCCGGAACGCCAGTCAAATCTGTTTGCCTACAAGCCGCTGGGCCACCGGCATGCCCCCGAGGTCAGCGGCATCTGCGCGACAATCACCGGTAAACGCCCGGCGCTGCACTTCGTGCCGCATTCCGGTCCGTTCTCGCGCGGCATCCACATGACCGTCCAGGCGCAACTGGCCGGCGATACCCCGGTCGGCGATATTCGCCGGGCGCTGCAGGAATTTTATGCCGGCTGCGAATTTATCTCGGTCCGTGACGGCACGCCGAAAATCAAAAATGTTGTCGGCAGCAACTATTGTCATGTCGGCGTCGCGGCCGAGGCGGGAACAGTCGCGGTATTCGTCGTGATCGACAATCTCGTCAAGGGTGCAGCAGGTGGCGCCGTGCAATGGATGAACCGTAAACTCGATTTTGATGAAACGGCCGGGCTGACCGCGCCGGCGCTGGCCTGGACGTGACACGATGAACGCTCGCGAACACGAAGCGCAACACCTGCTCAGGGTATACGGCCAGTTGCCGATCGAGCCGACCGGCGCGCAAGGCGTCATGCTGACATACGGCCGGCGCCGGATTATCGATCTGTACGGCGGGCACGCAGTTGCCGCGCTGGGTTACGGGCATCCCGACATGCTCAAGGCGCTGAACGAACAGGCACAGACGCTGTTTTTCCAGAGTAACGCCGTGGCCATGGAAGTCCGGGCCCAGGCGGCGGACGCCCTGGCCGACTTCGCGCCGGACGGCCTCGACCATGTGTTTTTCGCCAACAGCGGCGCCGAAGCGAATGAGAATGCCTTGCGCCTCGCATGCAAACTTACGGGCCGCTCACGTGTCACCGCGATCACGCATGGCTTCCACGGGCGTACGGCAGCCGCCGGCGCCGTGACCTGGGGCGCGCGAGACAAATGGTACGGATTCCCGAACACGCCGTTCGAAGTCGATTTTATCGCCAGGGATGTCGTTGCCGACGTGGCCGGCAAGGTCACCGACAAAACGGCAGCGGTCATCGTCGAACTCGTGCAGGGGCTCGCCGGTGCCCGGGCCCTGGATACCATATTCGTACGGGCCATTGCCGACGCATGCGAAAAGACGGGTACCCTGCTGATCATCGACGAAGTGCAAAGCGGCATGGGACGCTGCGGCCAGCCCTTCGCAACCGACCTGTATCACCTCCGGCCGGATATCCTGACGGTCGCCAAATCCGTTGCTGGCGGCTTTCCATGCGGCGCCGTCATCGTCACCGATGCGATCGCATCGGCGACCGGACCCGGCGACCTGGGCAGCACGTTCGGCGGCGGACCGCTGGCCTGCAAACTCATCAAGACGGTCATCGACGTCATCGAGCGCGACCAGCTGATGCGCAATGTGCGCGTGCTGTCGGGTTACCTCGAGTCGCGCTGCCCGGTCGGACCGGTCGAGAGTCTGCAGGGCAAAGGCTTTCTGCTCGGGCTGAAATGCCGACGACCGGCAGTGGAAGTTCGCAACGAACTGCTGGACCGGGACATACTGGTCGGTACGAGTACCGACCCGGCCGTCATCCGTCTGCTGCCGCCGCTGATCACCGAAGAACATCACATGACCAAACTCATCGACTGCCTGGCTTTATTACCCGCCGATTGAGCGACTCTGCCGATTACGATTCGAGGAACCAACCATGAAGGAATTTCACGACCTTGCCGACCTGAACGGCGACCAGATTCAGGATCTGCTGACGCTGGCCGGCCGGCTGCAAACCCGTCCCGAGCCGCGCGCACTGGAGGGCAAAATCCTGGCACTGCTGTTCCTGAGTCCGTCTTTGCGCACGCTGGCCTCTTTTCAGGCCGCGATGGCGCGGCTCGGCGGCGGATCCTTCGTGATCTCCCCGGACATGTCGATACACGGCATCGAGACCCGTCCCGGCATCGTCATGGACGGCATGGCCGCAGAACATATTCGCGAGGCCGTGCCGGTCATCGCTTCGTATGCCGATGCGATCGGCATACGCGCTTTCGCCGAACGCAGAAGCCTTGCCGACGACATGGCCGACCGCGAGTTCAGCAGCATGCGCGAACTCTGCCAGGTACCGGTCATCAATATGGAATCGGCGATCAACCACCCGTGCCAGAGTCTCGCCGACTGGAAAACACTGGATGACCTGGAGGTACCGGGCAACGGCGGAAAATTCGTGCTGAGCTGGGCCTGGCACCCGCGGGCGCTGCCGCTGGCCGTCCCGTCGGCCACGGTGCAGATGGCCGCGATGCGTGGCATGGACGTCACCGTGTTGCGGCCGGAAGGTTTCGAATTACCGCCGGCAATCATGGACAAGGCTCGGGAGGCCGCCCGGATATCGGGCGGATCGGTATCGGAAACGACCAGCCGCCCCGAGGCGCTGGAAGGTGCCCGGGTTGTTTATGCCAAGTCGTGGTCGTCGACGCGGCACTATGGCAACCGGGTCGCCGACGAGGAGCACCGGCGTGACCTGCATGACTGGCGCATCGATGAGTCATGGTTCGCCACGACGCGCGACGACTGCCGGTTCATGCACTGCCTGCCGATCCGTCGTGGTGTCGTCGTGGCCGATGAAATACTCGACGGACCGCGCAGCGTCGTGGTCCAGGAAGCACAGAACAGAATGTATGCCCAGATGGCCGTACTACACCGGATGCTGGCCGCTCAATAATTTCGCTCACCGGAGCATGATCATGCAAGACAACGAGAACCGGGACATCGTCGTAGCGGCGCTGAAACACGCCGCACCGTACATCAGGATGTTCAAACACAAGACCTTCATGCTCAAGGCCGGTGGCGAAATATTCACGACAGTCGAATCGACGCGCCAATTGATCGAGCAAATCGCCATCCTGCACCAGGTCGGCATCCGTATCGTGCTCGTCCATGGCGGCGGCCCCCAGTCGACGGAACTTGCCGACCACCTCGGCATGACGACACAATTTATCGAAGGGCGCCGCGTGACCGACGAACAATCGCTCGACGTCGCCGCCATGGTGCTGAACGGACAAATCAACACACGAATCCTCGCTGTCTGCAGGGATCTCGACCTGCCGGCTGTCGGCATCAGCGGTGTCGATGCGGGCCTGATCAAGGCCCACAAGCGCCCGCCCGTGTCCGTCGCAGGCCACGATGCCGGACCGGTCGATTACGGCTTTGTCGGCGACATCGATTCGATTGCGGCTGACGTGTTACGCACGCAACTGGACAGTGGCCTGGTGCCGGTCATCAGCCCCCTGTCGGCCGATGAATCGGGCACACTGCTCAACATCAATGCAGACACGGTCGCTGCGGCGCTGGCCGGCGCGCTGGGGGCGGAAAAAATGGTCCTGATCACCGGTGCACCGGGCATTCTGGCCGATCGAAATGACCCCGACTCGCTGATTTCGTACATCGACCTGCCGGGACTGCAAAAGCTGCGCGAGAGCGGTACGCTTGCCGACGGCATGCTGCCGAAAGCGGCGGCGATCGAAGCGGCGATCACCGGCGGCGTCGGTCGCGTACACGTGATCTCCGCCAGGCTCCCGGACAGTCTGCTGCTGGAAGTTTTTACCAACGAGGGCACCGGCACGCTGGTCGTGCAGAACATCGACACGCTGTCGGCCGAAGAGCAGGCACAGGGAGCAGGCACATGAAACGGCTCTGGGACAAGGGTCAGCGGCTCGATGACCGGATCTTGCGTTACACGGCCGGGGAAGATCACCGGCTGGACGGCCGGCTGGTCGCATACGATGTCCGGGCATCGATTGCGCATGCGACGATGCTGAACCAGCAGTCGCTATTATCCGACGCAGACCTCGCGGACATTTTGCGCGGCCTCCAGTCGCTTGACGAAGCCCATGCCGCGGGCGAATGGACGATCAGTCTCGACGACGAGGACGTGCATACGGCACTGGAAACGCGACTGACAGCCAACATCGGGCCGGCCGGCAAGCGTATCCACCTGGGCCGATCCCGCAACGACCAGGTACTGGCCGCACTGCGCCTGTACCTGCTCGATGCGGCCGACGGCCTGGAAACCTGTGCCGAAGATGTCGCCGCCGCACTCGACGCGCTCGGCGAGCGCGAAGCCGACACAACTTTGCCCGGATATACGCACATGCAACAGGCGATGCCCAGTTCGGTTCCGTTGTGGACCGGCGGATTCGCGGCCGAACTGCGCGACGATGCCGCCGGGATTGCCGCCAGCCGCCGCAGATTGTCGAAAAATCCGCTTGGCAGCGCGGCCGGTTACGGCGTGCCGGGCCTGCCGGTCGATCGTAACGCCACGAGCGAGGCACTCGGATTCGAATGCGTGCACGAACCGGTCACGGCCGTGCAACTGTCCAGGGGCAAAGCCGAAGCCGGGCTCGTCTTCGAGCTGTGCCTGCTGATGCAGGATCTGGGTCGCCTGGCCGCAGACCTGCTGCTGTTCTACACGCAGGAGTTTGCGTTCATTTCTCTGCCAGACTCGATGACGACGGGTTCTTCGATCATGCCCCAAAAACGCAATCCGGATGTACTCGAACTGGTCCGCGCCGCAACGGGAACCCTGCAGGCGAACTTGATCGAGATCATGAACATTCCGGCGAAACTCGGTTCGGGCTATCAGCGTGACCTGCAGCGTATCAAGCCGCCGCTTTTCCGGGCCATCGATCTGACGGCCGATACCTGCGAGATCATGGCGCACCTGGTCGGCGGCATTGCGTTCGAAACCGACAATATCGAACTGGACGAGTCGATCTATGCGGCAGGCCGCGCGAACCGTCTCGTTCTCGAGGAGGGTATCAGTTTCCGCGATGCCTACCGACGCATCGCCAGGGACCTTGACCGGGACGACAATGAATAAGAACGGCCGCATCCTGCGCTTCGCACTGGCAGCCCTGGCTGCGATGCTCGTCGCCGCGTGCGGGCTGAAAGGCGACTTGTACATTCCGGCCGAAGAAACCGCCGTCGCCCCCGACCAGGCGCAGAATGCGGGCGACGAAACGTCCGGGCGCAAAAAAACGGACAACCGCCGGCCCGAAACGACGCCATGACCGGAACGACGGCCGGGACAGACAGGTTGATACTGGTCGACGGTTCCTCTTACCTGTACCGGGCCTTTCACGCTTTACCCGAATTGACGAATTCGTCGGGCCAGCCGACCGGCGCACTCCATGGCGTCCTGTCGATGCTGAACAAGCTGGTGCGCGACGAATCGCCGCAATATTTTGCCGTTGTTTTCGATGCGCCGTGAAAAACATTTCGTAACGACCTGTACGCCCACTACAAGGCCAACCGCCCGCCGATGCCCGACGATCTCAGAGAACAGGTTGACCCGCTGCTCGAAGCCATCGCCGCCAACGGATGGCCGGTGCTGCGCGTGGATGGCGTCGAAGCCGACGATGTGATCGGAACCCTGACACACGATGCCACAGACCGGGGCATGACGGTTACGATCGTGACCGGTGACAAGGATATGGCGCAGCTGGTCGCCAATGATGTCAGCCTGCTCGACACCATGCCGCGCGGTCCGGACCGTGCACCCAGGCCGACTGATGTCAAAGGCGTCATCACGCGTTTCGGCGTGCGTGCCGACCAGATCATCGATTACCTGGCGCTGGTCGGCGACAGCTCGGACAATATTCCCGGCGTGCCAAAGGTCGGTCCCAAAACCGCCGTTGCCCTGCTCCGGCACTTCGAACATGTCGATGACATACTGGCCCGTCTCGATGAAGTCGCCGGCTTGCCGATTCGCGGCGCCAAAAGCCTTGCCCGGCGCCTGGACGAGTACCGCGATACGCTGTTGTTGTCACGGGACCTGGCGACCATCCGAACCGATCTCGAACTGGATATACAGGCAGACACGTTGCAGCCCGCGACACCGGACCTTGCAAGGCTGCGCAGTCTTTACGAACAGTTCGACCTGCGCCGGCTGCTCGATACGCTGGGCGGACCGGATGCCGGCCCACCGGCGCCGGAGACCCCGGCCACTCACTACGAAACCATACTGGACGAGGCGCATCTCGCCGCGTGGCTGAAGAAAATCGCCCGGGCCGGGCTGGTCGGTTTCGATACGGAGACCACCAGCATCAACTACATGGAAGCCGAACTCGTCGGCCTGTCTTTCGCCGTTGGCCGAGGCGAAGCGGCTTACCTGCCTGTGGCGCACCGCTATCCGGACGCACCGGCGCAACTTGATCGCGAGGCCGTACTGGCTCGCCTGCGACCATGGCTCGAAGATGCGACACAGCATAAAGTCGGCCATCATCTGAAATACGATGCGCACATACTGTGCAATTACGGCATCAATCTGGCCGGCATGCGTTTCGATTCAATGCTCGAGTCGTATGTGTTGAACAGCACCGCAACCCGTCACGACCTCGACTCGGTGGCCCGCAAGTATCTCGGGCTCGAAACGATCCACTTTACCGATGTGGCCGGAAAAGGCGCCAGGCAACTGCGCTTCGACGAAGTTCCGGTCGAATCGGCGGCACCGTATGCCGCCGAAGATGCCGATATCACATTGCGGCTGCACGAAACGCTGTGGCCGCAAATCATCGCCACCGGCACACTGAAAAAAATCTACCTGGATATCGAACAGCCGTTGCTTGAAGTACTCATGCGCATGGAGGAAAACGGCGTACTCGTCGATAAAACGCTGCTGCATCGACTGAGCGAGGAATTTTCCGGTCAGATGGCCGCCCTGGAGACCGGGGTACACACGCTCGCCGGCCACCCGTTCAATCTCGGTTCGCCGAAACAACTCCAGCAAGTGCTGTTTGACGAACTCGATCTGCCGGTCCTGCGCAAGACACCGAAGGGGCAACCGTCGACGGCCGAAGATGTATTGAGCGAACTGGCTGAAGAATACGAACTGCCGCAACTGATTCTCGACTACCGCAGCCTGAGCAAACTCAAATCGACTTACACCGACAAGCTGCCGCTGCAAATCGCACCGCGCACCGGACGCATTCACACATCCTATCACCAGGCAGTTGCGGCGACAGGGCGACTGTCGTCGTCGGATCCGAATCTGCAGAATATTCCGATTCGCACCGAAGCGGGCCGGCGAATTCGCCGGGCGTTCATCGCACCGGATGATTATGTGCTGCTCGCCGCCGATTACTCGCAAATCGAGTTGCGCATCATGGCGCATCTCTCGCAGGATGAGGGTTTGCTCACCGCTTTTGCCGAGGATCGCGACATTCATCAGGCCACGGCCGCCGAGGTCTTCGACGTGCCGCTGGAGGCTGTCACCGCGGACCAGCGACGTTCCGCCAAGGCCATCAATTTCGGCCTGATCTACGGCATGTCCGCTTTTGGGCTCGGCCGCCAGCTCGGCATCAATCGCACCCAGGCGCAGGAATACGTCGACCTGTATTTCAATCGCTATCCCGGCGTCAAGGCCTATATGGACTCGACGCGCGAACGTGCGCACGAGACCGGCTTTGTCGAAACCGTCTTTGGCCGCCGGCTGTATCTGCCGGATATCAACGCCCGCCAGGCGCAACGACGCCAGTATGCCGAGCGCAGCGCTATCAACGCACCGATGCAGGGCACGGCGGCCGACATCATCAAAAAGGCCATGATCGCGGTCGACAGCTGGCTGACCGACAGCAAAATCGATGCCCGCCTGATCATGCAGGTCCACGACGAGCTCGTTCTGGAAGTCCACAAAGACCGGGCCTGCGAAGCGCGCGAACGCGTCATCGAACTGATGTGCAATGCCGCCGACCTGCTCACACCTCTCAAAGTTGCTGCCGGCACCGGCCAAAACTGGGATGAAGCGCACTGAGCGGCGATTCGGCGGAACTTTTCAGATGGTCCCGACTCTAATTCAATATTCCTGCAATGGGAAAAAGTCCCGCCACCCTCCCTAGGCGGGCACTCTGAGATAACCGGCACCCCCAAGCCGGTTCAGTGTAAGCCCGGGCGATGCCACCCGCGTCGCCCGGGTTTTTTTATTGAAGTCGCGGAGTCAGAGCCGCTCCGGCCACAGCCTACGCCGGTCCGGGGCCCAACCGGGCACCGCGCAACAAAGCCTGTAAACTCTGCCGCGCCTCATCAAGCCCCAGGCCCTTCGTGCCGAAAAACAATTGCACTGTCGCACGCGCGCCCAGTTCCTTGCGAACCTCACCAAGACCGGCAAGGGCTTCACGCCGCCTGATTTTATCCGCCTTGGTCAGCAACAGGTGCACCGGACAATCGATCGACCGGCACCAGTCGAGCATCAGCCGGTCGAATTCACCGAGCAAGCGGCGACTGTCGACCACGAGTATCGTGCCTGACAGTGAACGGCGCGACTGGAAGTAACCTTCCAGCAATTCCTGCCAATGACGGCGCACCGAGCGTCCCACCCGGGCATAACCGTAGCCCGGTAAATCCACCAGCCGCTGATCGTCGCCCAGGTCAAAAAAATTCACCAGCTGGGTCCGCCCGGGCTGTTTACTCGTTCGGGCAAAATTCCGGCGATTTACTATCTTATTGATTGCAGTAGATTTTCCCGCATTTGAACGGCCCGCAAAAGCCACTTCTGCGCCGCTGTCGACCACGAACTGGGCCGGATCATTGGCGCTGACCATAAAACTGGCATCGGGAAATTCAGACATCGCAATGCTCGTAGTCGCTTATCCGGGGAAGATTGGCGCCGGGCGGGCACCGGACTCATGGTTTCCTGAAAACTCGTGTAAAATGCGCCGCGGCGATGATATTAGCATGGGCCCGGTGCCCGACCAGGGATATAAAAACGATGCGCAGGTTTTTTGAGATCGGAAACAATCATTTTGACCGCAGTTTGCTTGCTGAGGCCGGCAGACTGCTGGTTCTGCTGACGCTGTTCTCTGTTTTACTTGCCGGCGATGCATTTGCAGCCGGCAATGCCGAGCGGGGTAAGGCCAGGTCGGCAACCTGCGCGGCCTGTCACGGTGCCGACGGCAACAGCGTGAATCCCGAATGGCCAAATCTTGCGGGCCAGAACCCGAAGTACCTGATCGGCACGCTGCATAAATTCAAAAGCGGCGAACGCAAGAATGTCATAATGTCCGGACAGGCGAGCGCACTGGACGACCAGACCATCGAGGATCTGGCCGCGTATTTCGCACTGCAAACGCCTGACAAGCGAACGGCCGACCCGAAGCTGGTCGAACGCGGGGAACGGCTTTATCGCGGCGGTGACCTCGAAAAAGGCATCAGCGCCTGCATGGCCTGTCATGGCCCGACCGGACGCGGTAACCCGGGTGCGGGATACCCGGCCCTCGCCGGGCAACATGCAACCTACGCCACCAACCAGCTTTTTGCCTATCGCTCCGGCAAACGCCAGACCGATGCGGAGCAAAATCAGATCATGCGCAATATTGCTGCCCGGATGAGCGATCAGGATATTCGCGCCGTCACATCCTATATCCAGGGCCTGCAATAAAGCACTGACCCCGCCCTGCCTCAACCCATTTCAGGCCTTTGACCCAGAACGGCATACAGGACCCATCACGATGAAACCGATTCAAACCCTGATCCTGACGACATTAATCCTGCTGTCAGCCGCATGCGGCGGAACAGCCGAGCCCGAGCAAAACGCCGGCGCAACTACAGCAACCCGGCAAGCCGCCGCTCCGGCAGAGTCGGCCGAAAAAACGGTCGAAGTGGTCGAAGAATCGGCTGGAGACGAGACACCCGGGCCCAAACAGGCCAGCGGCGAAATTGTCCTGGCGCAGGCCGAAGCACCGGCGGCATCCGCGCCACAGAAATTCAAGGCGGGTACCGACTATGTCAAGTTGACGACGGCACAAGGCACGAGCAGTCCGCCGGATGTGGTTGAAGTCACCGAAGTCTTCTGGTACGGCTGTCCGCATTGCTTTAATTTCGACCCGATCGTGCAGAATTGGGCCGACCATCTTCCGGATGGCGTCAGGTTCATGCGCATGCCGGTGATGTGGAACGCTACCAATGCCATGCACGCACGAATTTTTTATACGCTCGAAGCGCTCGGCAAACTGAAAGAAATGCACGGGAAGGTTTTTAACGAGATTCATGTCAACAAGCACATGCTGACCAGCGAAGCGGAAATTCTGAACTTCGTCAGCAAACAGGGTATCTCCGCCGACGAATTCAAAAAAACGTTTCACTCATTCGCCGTTGAGAGCAAACTGAAACGTGCCAAGAACCTGACCCAGCGGTATCGCGTTCAGAGCGTGCCGCTGCTCGTGATCAACGGCAAGTACCTGACCACCGGCAAGGGCATCAGGAGTTTTGACGATATGCTGGCCGTTGCCGACGAACTGATCGCGCGCGAACTTCAGGATCGCTGAAAGACAGTCCGGATCATTGCGGCCGAAAGCCGTTACGAGTCGTGTTCGTGCGCGGCAGCGGAACAGCGTTCGCAGTTGACCCATCCGGAATCGCCGTTGTCGTAGTGCTCTTTTTTCCAGATCGGCACCCGGTGCTTCACTTCGTCGATGATATACCGGCAGGCCGCAAAGGCTTCATCGCGATGCGGCGTGCTGATGCCGACAATGACGGCGATATCACCGATCTCCAGCAGGCCGAGACGATGAACGCAGTACATCGATGCGGTTCCGAAGCGCTCCTGGGCTTCACGAATAATGCGTTCGCCTTCCTTGACGCCCAGGGTCTCGTATGCCTCATATTCGAGTCTCAAAACTCGCCGACCCTCATTATGGTCGCGAACCCAGCCTTCAAAAGCCACGAAGGCGCCTGACGCATCGTCGGCGACGAGCCGGCGGACCTGCTCGCCGGAGACGGATTCATGTGCAAAGGCGAAACGCTTCATCCGCCTGCCACCGGCGGAATGAAAGCAATGGAATCGCCTTCGCGTAACGGCGCATCCCACTCACCGAATTCATCGTTGATGGCGACTTTCATCGTTTTCATGGACGAAAAAGCATAACGCTCGGCGAGTTCGTCGAACAGCTCGCCGACAGTACCGGCTTCGGTGTGCACTTCCTCGGTGCTCCTGCCGGCAAGCTCGCGCAATATCGCGAAATATTCAATTCGAATCAGAATCATGATCCACAGACCGTCAAATCCGCACTGAGTTTACCATCCATTTTCCCTCTCGCCATTGCCAATTACCGTCAACCCCTGTTGACCGGAATTTTCCGTAACCGGGCCAGATCGATACTGTCATCGATATCAAAGGCGGCGTTCGGCATCCCGACAATTCGCCTCAGGGGCGCCTGGTCAATCAGCGCCTTCGCCCCCCGGTCGCCATGCAAAGCCATCAAGTCTGCCCGAAATGCGGCCGGAAAAATGGCCGGAACGCCGCAAACCCGGTGATGGCCGATATCATACCCCGCCGCTGCAATGGCCTGCGGTTCGGCACGCCACGCAGCAACGAGCCGGGCCATATCCGCAGCGTCAACCAGCGGCTGATCACAGACGGACAAAAGCATTGCCTGCGACGTGCGAGACACGCACCGGACGCCGGCGCGAATCGACGCACCCAGACCCTCGCGCCAGTCCGCATTGAGGCAGATATCCACACCCAGGTTTTCCGCAATCGGCCGGATATCTGCAGCACCGGCGCCAAGCACGCAAATAATGCCGCCATCGCAACAGGTCTGAATCGCCCGGACGGTTCTTGCGAGCAATGTTACGCCATCCAGTTCGACCAGCTGCTTGGGCTGACCCAGCCGACGAGAAGCGCCGGCCGCCAGCACGATACCCGTGACAGGCAGGTTGTCCCCCGGATTATCGTGTGTCCTGCTCACCGGGCCCAGTGTAACCCTTTCGACAGGCCGAACCGGTCGCCACGTTCAAAATTATGCGGTCTTGGCGTACACTCAGCATGTCATCAAGGATCAATAAAAGACAGAAAGATGAATCAGGATAAAGTCAGAAAGCAGCTGCTCGGCGCGAAAACGGAACTCGAAAAGCGCATCGCGATGATACATGACCATGCACGCAAACCGCTGAACGCCGACTCGGCGGAACAAGCGGCCCAGCTCGGCAATGTTGAAGTCGTTTCTGCACTCGAAACTGAGGCGGTAGAAGAACTGGCTAATATCAATGCAGCCCTGAAACGCATCGAAGCCGGCAACTACGGAATCTGTGTCACTTGCGGCGAAAAAATCAGCGAAGAACGCCTGGCGATTCGACCGGCGAGCCTCGAGTGCATGGACTGCGCGGAACTGCCGCCCGGCTGAACAATCGGTATCGCCGACGCTGCCTCATGTAGCGAATAATGTGCCGAGATCGGCGAATCCCTTGAATTCGAGCGCATTGCCGCTCGGATCGAGAAGAAAAAAAGTACCCTGCTCTCCGATTTGTCCCGTGAAACGGATATAGGGTTCGATGACGAACGCCTGATCGAGCCCGGCCAGCCGCGTAGCCAGCGACTGCCAGTCGTCCATCGTGAGTACGACGCCAAAATGCGGAACCGGTACGCGTTTACCGTCGACCTTGTTGTAATGCACTTCGTCTGTCCGCGGCGGATGAAGATGACAGACGAACTGATGACCGAAAAAATCGAAATCGACCCAGTGCCTGTCGCTCCGACCCTCCCGACAACCCAGCACTCCGGAATAAAAAGCGCGCGCCGCCTCCAGGTCGTCAACCGGAATGGCGAGATGGAAGGGGCGTAAAGTCGACATGAACCGGTTCAGTCCGCTTGCCAGTCATATGGATCCCAGGCAGCCGGGGCACTGGCCAGGTACTGTTCGAGCATCGAGATGAATCGATCTTCTCCGAGCGAACTGTGCCGGCAACCATCCAGATACAGTTTTGGAATAATCGCATCGACGTTTTCTGCCCGCCAGGAACCCGGAGCCTCCTCCAGGCCATTCAACCGGCCCGCAAAGTCTTCGAGTGCAACACGTGACTGCGGCCGCCAGGATACAAATCTCAGCCAGCTTTCGTAGCGATAGTGAAATTCGAATCGGCCCCGGTAAATTCTCAGAATTCGATTGCAACGGGTTGCACTGTTAATCGCAAAGGGATGGACCGCTGCCTGTTCATCATTCAGATAACGGCGAATAGATTTTTCGGGTATGTCATCGGGAATTCTGACGATGGCCAGATCGTATTCCGGCCGCTCCTCGATCTCGACCTTGCCGGTTTCGAGCAGAGACTGGCTGAATTCCAGGTGCTCGAACTGATCCCGCCAATACATCTCGTAACCACCGAGATCTTCCAGAATATCCAGCATCAACATCAGCAACTCGCGATAGAACCACGTTACGCGAACGTCTTCACAGCGCTTGAAAATATTTGGAGACAACGGTGACACCGCCGGATCGGTAAAACCCTCGATCACGAAACACAGCCGCGCCGCATCCGGATTGCCGACAATGCCGAAGTCTCCGGCCAGCGCACCGGCTTCCAGCAGGGTCCGGTGATCGCCGGCCAGTTCCGGATAGCAGTACGTGAACATGCTGAATAGACCGTCTTCGTCAAAATGGTTATTCGACACGATGTCGACCCGGCGATGCGGGTCGGGCGCATCGAGCCAGGCGAATACCGTTGCCGTCGATGTATCGCGGCGCAGTGAATCGGGCGTCTGATTATTCGGCCAGTGCGAAAGCGTCAATACCGTGGATGCCAGGGGCGGTCCGTCCACGATCGTATTCGGACGGTTGCCGATCTCCTTGTAAGGAACGTAACTAGCCGACACCGGGCATTACTTCGAATAGAGCGCGCATGAAGGCGGTTTCCGCCGGGCCGTCCTGAGGGCTTCAGGCCGCTGCACGCCTGGATCTGAGGATGGCGCATGCAGTGCAGGCGCACAGGCCCGCCAATACGGCGATGACGAGTAAATACTGCGGGCCGGCAAGATAAACCCGGCCCGGGTCCTGTTCGGCAGGAAACAGCGCATCACCCAGATACCAGCTGATACCGATAAAGGCGGGAATGAACGTCGGCCACAGTGCGATCAGCCGGCCGACACCGCCGGATTTCCTGGCGCTGCGCAACAACAAACCCGAGAATAACCCGCCGATCAGCATGGGCACCGTGTTCATTCCGAACACCGATACCATGGTATCGACACGCGGGCCAAACATGACGATACCGGCCAGGGTCGCGAAGGCCGGCAGCAGCAGCATACCGAGCAGGTTTATTTTTCCGTAGCCACTCATCGCCTCTCCCGTCCGCCGACTGTCCAGACCCGGAATTTTATCAGGCTGTACGCGTTCGGTGCATATTTTTTCAGGGACCGGCCCGGATTTGAAACAGGGATTCATCGGCCGGCCACATTCCCTCATGACAGTATGCCTCGATGCAATTGATGCGCCCGTCCTTGATCTGCAGGACAAATTCGGCGCCCGACAGCAAGGCAGGATGTGTCCCCGTGACCACCGGGACCGCACTGCCTGCTTCGGTATCCGCTACACGACAAGTCTCCGGAATGTCCAGTTTGGTCATAAAGCCGACACCACTGGGCGTGCGCGCGACAACGGTTGCAGCATCGATTTGCCCAAGAAAGCCGGTATCGATCCGTGCAGACGATAAGGCCGTCTCCAGAACCAAGCGTTCCAGAACGGTCAGGTCAGGTGAGTTGTTGACAGGCTGCAGTATTGTCATTCATATCGACCGGGTACGCAGCATACTCCGAAACACCCATCGGCTGCGAACTCAGGTGGAGATATTCACAATGCTCGACAGACAATTGTAGAAGCCGTCTGGATTGTCGATCATGGAAAAATGGGCCGCATCCCGGACAACCCGTTGCAAGGCCGGCTCGATAAAGGCCAGTTCCTGCAAATGCCGGTTTTGCGCGCCGTAGAGAAAAAACTTTCGACAGTCTGCCGACCCGAAACGCTCGAGCAGAGCCCGGCCTGCCGACCACTCCAGCAGTGAGCGGCCACTGGCATAAAATGCATCCACCTCCGAGCGGTCGAGGTCGAACACGGCGCGAGGATCGCGGTCCGTGCGCCGGCACAGTTCAGGAAATACCGAACGACAAAACTCGTCGTAAGACACACCGGCGGTCGCCGTCGCAATGCTGCAACTGGACCGGCACAAACGCGGCTCGACCAGCACCAGGCTCTCGAGCCGTGACAGCACCTGCGGCGACAGCAGTACTGCAATTGCCCCGCCCATGCTGTGCGCCACGAGGTGAATCCGCCTTAATGCATGGGCATCGATCAGGGCACCGAGCACGCGGGCATAGCCGGCAAGATCGACTGTAAAACCCGGCGGGCAGACGGAATGCCCGAATCCCGGCAGATCCAGCGCCAGCAACGAGCAACCGCGCAACTCGGGACGCTGCCAGGCCGCACGCCAGCTTTCCTTGCTGCAACCCAGGCCGTGCACGAACAGGACGAGATCGTCACCGTCTTCACGAAAACGCACCGACAGGCGAAACTCCATCGAGCGGACCCGAACCGGAAACACCGAAATCCGGCGGGTGCTCAAGTCCGTCACGACCCGGCACCGGCCTGCCGCTGACAATTCCAGCACACCGCGAATGTCGCCGGATTCGGCTCTCCGCAGCCCATACAGCGCCACTCACTCGCTGCACTGTCGGCGGCCGGTGATCGCGTCTCATATTCATCGATCAGTTGCCGGGCCAGCTGGCGATAGCCCGTCGGGACCTGTACCTCGACCTCGACAACCTCTGCCGGCAACTCACCAAACCCGGAAGACAAACCTTCACCGCGCAGGCGGACCCGGATATCGTGCTGTTCAAGCAGCCCTCTGATGATATGCGCCTCGGTCGCGTTTGCCGCCCGATAAATCCGCACAAAAATTTCCGCCATGCTCATGGTTCCCCGGCAACATTTATTCCGGTCCGGTCACATAAAACGCATCAGGAGAAAAACTCCGATCATGGCGAAAGCGAGGGTGAGTTTGGCCGCAACACCGATGATCAGGCCGATCGTGGCGCCTATGCCCGCGCGCCCGGCCGCGCGCATATCCTGTCCCGTCAGCAACTCGCCGATTCCTGCGCCGATAAAAGGCCCGAGTACGATTCCGGCAATGCCGAAAAAAAGGCCCACAACGGCGCCGAGGGATGCCCCGAGCATCGCACGCGTCGATGCACCGAAGCGACGCACGCCAAAAGCGCCGGCGATCAGGTCCACCACGTACGTCAATACCGCAAGAACGGCCAGCAAAACCAGCGTGACGGTACCGACATAGGTGAAGTCCTCCGCCCAGGCAAGGCACACCAACCCGAAGAATAACAGCGGCGCTCCGGGCAGGGCCGGCAATGCAAGACCGAACAGACCCGTCACGGACAGGACAATACCGGCAACTGTGAGCAGTATCGTTTCCATCATCGGAGGTCGCCCCGGGTCAGCCTGCCAAACGACACTAAACGCCGGCCGGGCCGCCGACCGACACATCGAGATCGTTGAGCAAACCGTCTTTTATATTGTAAATCCAGCCATGCAGACTCAGTGACTGACCGCGTGACCAGGCTGCCGCCACCACGGTGGATTTGCCCAGATTATGCACTTGTTCGATGACATTGAGCTCGCAGAGCCGGGCATGCCGCCCGGCATCGGTTTCCAGCTCGGCCAATGCCGCAGTATTACGGTCACGCAAATCAACGATGCCGCCGATCCATTCACTTGCAAGACCGGTGGCCTGGCTCTTCAGTGCAGCCCATACCCCGCCGCAGCCGTAATGGCCACAGACAATAATATGTTTGACGCCGAGGACTTCGACTCCGAACTGGATCACCGCCTGGCAATTCAGATCATTTTCGGGCGCGACGTTGGCGACGTTGCGATGCACGAATACCTCTCCGGGCTGCAGTCCGGTAATCTGGCTTGCCGGTACCCGACTGTCCGAACAACCGATCCACAAATACTCCGGTGACTGCTGATGCGCCAGCCGATCAAAAAACCCGGGATCGATATCACGCATTTTCTGCGCCCACTTGCGATTCGCTGCAAATATGGCGTTCATGTCCGGCATGGTTTTTATTTGACGAGGCTGTGGACAGCCGGCTAGTTACTGCAGCGCGCAGCACGCGCACGATAGGCAGTGGCTTTTTTCATATCGGCCGGCACACCCAGCTCGCCATTCGCGTAGACGACGGCCAGGCGGGCCAATGCGAGCCGGTGCTCGCGTTCTGCGGCCTGCAAATACCAATACAAGGCAAGCCCGGCATCATTATCGAGCAAGGGTCCTGCATCATATTGCCAGGCCAGCCAATACTGCGCTTCAGCAATGCCGTGGTCGGCGGCACTGCGCATCTTCTCTATTGCCTGTTCCGGTTCCCAGTCGATCAGGCCCAGGTGCAGCAGAGCAAGTCCGTACAGCGCATCGGGATCGCCTGCCCGGGCCTGCCCTTCGCACAGACGCACAATATCGGGCAACTGCGTGGAATCCGGGCTCGATTGCAGCAGCACCGGCCGCAGTGCATCCCGGCACCCGGCCGGAGACGATTCCTGCCCATCAGCGGTAGCGGCCAGGGCCAGAGCTGCGATACAGATGAACAGCAACCGCACCTGCCTGCCTGACATGACGTCGATCATCCAAATTCATGGCCGCAAGCCGGACAACTCGACTTGCGGAACAAAGGCCCATATATTTCGGCATCGATCAGGGCCTTGACCAGCCATCGCTGGCCACAGACCGGGCAACGGATTAACGCGAGACTGAAAACATAGCCCACGACGGCAATCATCGTTCCGGCCGTCCAGGACAGGCCGGTCTGATGGAAAGCCGGCGCGATCGAGCCAAAGACCATGGCCGCCACACCGATCCAGAGTTTCCACATTTGCCGCGTTTTACCGATGACTGAATGACTGAACATACTGTTTCCTGACTCGTCCTGTACTCATATTTAATGCATATTGCATCCTGCCTGCGATCCGGGGCGAGCATGCGCCCGCCCTGCCGGACGGAGCCGGGTAGCCCTGATATCCGCTGCTCAACCGGGACCGGCTGCTATCAATTTTTGCTTGTCGTCCCGTTCAAGACGTTTAATCGCCATTTCCCTGCGCAATGCAGCCGCGCGATTATCGACAGATTCGCAATAAACCAGTTCGACGGGCCGGCGCGAGCGCGTATATTTTGCGCCGCGGCCGCAATTATGCAAATCGATCCGCTCCTGCACATTCTTTGCAATACCCGTGTACAGGCTGCTGTCGGCACAGCGCACGATATAGACGGTCCACGTGAATTGTGCCATGAAAAAAGGTTCGGCGTTTACAGGGAACCGAGAGCCAGGACAAAATTTTCCCGCATACGATACAGTGGTGTTTTGCCGCGCGTGACGTCGTCGATAAACCCGTGTTCCTCGAGCCCGTCGGCAATTTCCTTCAGATTCGGCAACTCGTCCTCGTAGTAAACAAATTTTACGTTCTCGCTGACAAAAGTAACCTGCGATGATTTGACGATGGCGAACTCCCGGACGTCCCTGAATTCCGCCTTATCCAGCTCGGCGCGCATGTCTTCGAAAAACTCCGGGCACTCTTTATACAACCGGCGCAGAATTTTATCCGGTCGGTCCTTCACCTGTCGATTGCGCCAGCCTGCCGACACCAGCCCGCCGACACCCGCACCGACCAGAAATGCCAGGAGGTGAGTTATCCATTCCGTCATGATTCATCCACCAGAATGTTTGCCTTTAACCGGGAAACTCTTCATGCATTCTACCGTAATGGTCGCCTTGTGAATTTTCGAGCGCATGACGGTATGCACTTTGATCTCCTGCAGCGCCATGGCCGGATGCCGAAATGAGCCGCTTTTTATACCGTAAAACGACTGACAATCAAATAGATAAAACCGGGAGACTCAGGACGAACCGGGCACCGACACCACGATGGCATCCTCGCTTTCCTCGACTGTCAACGCCGTCAACCCGGCCGGGGCTTTGCCCATGGCAATGATTTTGTGTGTCCAGCGGGGCATCGGGATGCCGGCGAAAGAATTGACCCAGTCGACATTTCTGCCGGAACAAAAATCAAAGCGTGAGCCGTGCCAGGGGCATTGAATAATGCCGGCACATATCTTGCCTCGCGACATTTTCATGCCCATGTGCGGACAACGGTTGACGACGGCATGAACCTTGCCGTCGACACGCGACAACAGCACCGACAGGCCGTCCGCATCGACCGCCAGCAGCGCACCTTCTGTTACCTGGTCAGGAACAGCGACCTGGATCTTCTTTTCGGACATCTGTCTCTCCATGTATTCGGGTCGGGAACAATAACGCCGTCTAGCAAGCTAGTCTGTTCCGCCCCATTTTTCTCTGAAAGTATTGACGGCGGCACTCTGCACCGAAGCATGGCGATTACTCAGCATCAATGATGACGGCGAACAGACACGCGCGCGGATAAGCCCGAGATCCTCGGCCGCATGGAACAGGCTGGGATACCAGGCCTCCCAGTTCGGGAGCAACTCTTCTACTTCGTCTCTCAGGCTCACGGGCAGTCGACGTCCTCTTGCCGGAATTCATATCCTGTCCGGATGCAGCATGACCGGGTCACTTTAATAGGTCTGCGAAGCGCTTTCCAGAATCGGGCCTCACTCATCCTCCGTCACCGCCTCGCGGACAACCGACCAGGCGGCCAGTTTTGCCGCAAACGGCATGGCCGCATGTGCGGGGCTCGTCGAAGGCAGCGTGCGGGCGGCAATATCACGCCCGTAAAATTCCGAAATCGACAAGACACATCGGCGATACATCGCGGCTGCTTTTTTCCCATTAAAGAAAACCCGCCCGATCGTCGGATGATTGGCGAAGATCCGTCCGAAATCATTGGCAGCAACCGAGCGGGCATCGATTGCCGAATCGAGACTGCCGGGCCGAACGCAACTTTCAAGCACGTCCCACAGGGCGATCCGGCTCTTCTTCAAAACCTCGAGGCGTTGCCGATACGGTAATGTAAAATCTGCGCCGAATAATTCACCCATGATCGGCCAGAACGCATTGCGTGACTGGGCATAGTATTCGCGTGCATTCAATGATGCGACACCCGGCATGGAGCCGAGGATCAGAACACGCGGGCGAATGCCGATAACCGGTGCGAATCCGCTGATCCGCTCGTGCGATTCGCTAGTCGACATGACCCCATGCGACAACGTGACGATCCGAGACCGCCTCGACGCGAAAACACAGGCCAGCCTGGTGGATCTGTTCCCTGATTTCCTGCAGATCATAGGCGGCCAGCAATGAATGGAAAAAATCGTTCTGCAGGACCGGCGGTTCATCGGCTGCGTACCGTGCAACAAATGCCCGGGCTGTTGCGCGATCGCCCGGCCGCAACAGATCCATGACGAACACCCGGCATCCCGGATTCGTTCCTGCGCGGATCGTGGACCACAACACGGCCGGATCGGCCAGATGATGGAGCAGGCTGTTGGAAATGATCGTGTCGTAACGGCCGGTCGGCGGCGCGGGCAGGCGGGCCTCGATATACCGGATCGCCGCATCGCGCGGCGTCATGGCCCGCGCTGCGGTGAGCATGGCCGCCGATCCATCGATACCATCGATCTGCCAGCCGGGGAACATCGCGGCAAAACGCCGGCTGATATCGCCGGATCCGCAACCCAGATCGAGCGCGCAACCCTGCTCCGGAAAAGAACCGAACCGGCCAGTGAGCAGCTCCATGAAATGGCTGTGCGGTTCCTCGAAGTCCGCATTCGCATAGGCGCGGACCTGCTCTTCGTCGAGCATCAGTTCCGGTTCAGGCGATCTCTGCATAAAACAGACTGTACCAGCAAGCCGGTTGTCAAATCGACCATTCCACGGGTCCGGGCCGGTTTCGGTTACTCGGCATCATTTGCGAATCGGCTGCTTCGCACCCTTGTCCGTCACATTTACGAACGTAATGTCGGTCGCAAACAGGACCTGCTCGCCCGCACCGGCCGACTTTTCTCCGAATACCTCGACCAGGTATTCGACGGACGTCACACCCAGACGCACGCGACTGATGGCAAAGCGCAGAATCTGCCCGCACAGAATGGGGTGTTTGAACTCGACGTTATTCAGGGCAATTGTGACGAAACGATTACCGGGAAACTCCAGATTTGCCGTTATATAGGCGAATTCATCGAGCCATTTGAGTAAATATCCGCCGAACAACGACCCCTGGTCATTCATGTGTTCCGGCAATACGAGTTTTCTGTGATTCATTTGTGAGTCCGCCATCGAAACCCTCTTTCATCAGCACCAGCTGTGCCGGTCTCCCGGGTGCCGAATCAACTCCCGAATGTTGGCTTCCAGCACGCGATAACCCACGTTCCCGCTCAACGATTGCCGGCCATCGTTAAAAACCATCGTCGGACTCGACCGGACGCCGAACTCGTCGATACTTTTCAGGTCATGGGCCACCAGCGCATGAGCCCGGCCGTTTGCCAGCTCGCGTTCCAGATCGTCGACTGCGATACCCTGGCTCTGCGCAATGGCAAAAAGCTCGGTCATGCAGGACACATCGATGGCCGTCCTGAAAAAAGCCTCCCGTACCGCGAAGTCGTATAACGGTGCGCGGGAACTTCCCTGCGCTTCGTCGACGAGTCGTGCGGCTGCAATCGCCAGGTGCGCAGGCAACGATGAGGTCGGAACATTCCGGTACCAGACATCGGGACACAGATTCACGTGCTCGAAGCCGGCGGCAACGTCATGGACATGCCGGGCATAAGCGGCCACCCCGCCGCGTTCTTTCCATTGCGTATCCATCTTGGTCCGCACGTCACCAAACACGTTAATGGTCCGAAAATCGAAAACGACTTCCTGCGGGAAATTTGCCTGTAACTCGGTTACGCGGATGTGGCCGATATAAGCCCAGATACACAGGATATCGGAGAAATGCGTAATGCGAACCACCGTCATCTTCACTTGCTTCGCACCCCGCACCCTTATGCCTCGACGATGGCCGCTTTCGTGCTTTCGACGAAAGCCAGCACCTCGCCGCTCTCCTGCGCCGGTACACCGAACGCATTGAGCGTGTCACCGAGATGCCCGATCAGCGCCGACCAGTCGCTCTCGCTGATCTGCATGCCCCGGTGCGACAATTCCATGTCCCGGCCGGTGTAATACAACGGTCCGCCCGCATTCGTGCACAGATAATCGATAAGCAGCTGTTTTTCGCGGCGAATGCCGTCTGCACCGCGGTTCTGCCAGAACCTGCCCAGCGCCGGATCGGCCATCAGGCGCGGCAAAAGATCATTTGCGACTGCCGAGATCGCATCGTAGCCACCCAATCGTTCGTACAGACTTGCCTGTTCGTTCATTTTCTTCCCTCACTATTGATCACTGACATTAAACTGGGTTTTGAATTCGGCCCGTGAATTTTTCTTCGGAAACGCCTCGTCCGGAACCGGGCAGCCAAGAAACTCGCACAATGGCGCCCAGCCTTCGGTGACACGATACACGAGCAGGCGGTCCGGCGGCACCGTGTCCACGACGCGCTGATTGTGTGCCTTGAAAACGGCAATGGCATGGTCGCGATTCCCGGCCAGACCGCCGAACACCCGGTCGAGGATAATATTTCTCGCCATCTCCCGCCGATCCCGGGTACCGGACCGATCGGGCGGAGAGGGTGCCAGCAACGTCGCTAAAATGGTTCGTGCCATGCTGTCGTACCAGTCGTCGGGGTCACGCACCGTCAGTAAAATTCTGGATGAAGGATAACGCTCCATCAGCAGCGACCAGAAATAACTCGCCGGCCAATCGATCGTGGATGCATAGCCCCGGAGCAGGGCTTCCCAGTCGACGGGCCGCCGGGCCGCCGCCGCTCGCCAGACAGAAGCATCGCTCGGCTGGCGCACTACCTCGAGCATGTGATAGCACGGACCGAAACCGAGCCGCTCGAGCGCCATTTTTGTCGACAGGGTTCCGGTTCGGCCGAAGCCTGCTCCAATCACTTTCAGCACAATGATCCTCTTGGCCGCTGACGGGAAACCACTACACTGTCACCAGCCGAACGGCAAACACGCACCATATGAGCGTCAATAACACCAGGCTGACGAGGAAAACGCGAAACCGCATGAGTACCCTGTTGGAAGTCAAATGAATCGCAGTGTGTGCGTATCGCGCCAGAACATAGGCCCACGAGAGCAGCACGAGCGACAAGGTTGCCTGCCCGGTCACGTAAATCAATATGCCCGCAACATAGAATAAGACCGGCGTCTCGAACAGATTCAGGACATGCCGCGATACGGCGGCCAGATCGTCCGGTTCCTCATGGTCTCGATAAAGCCGGTAGAAATCCGGATCAACCCGCTGACTTCGTATCGCTGCAAATCGCTTCATGCCAAGCCGGAAAATGACGAAGATGGTCAGTGCAACCATCGCGAACTGCGGCCAGAGAATGAGCATAACAACTTTCTCCCGTTCGGTTCATCCGCCTCACCGGAGGCAACCGGATTGATACTTCGTTCACAGTTTAACCGAGATGCCGAATATTTATGTAAACAGACGGCGTGCGGGCTGTTCCAGGTCGATATAGTGTACGGAGCCAAACCAGCAGAAAACACCATGGACAACGATAAAAACGCGGACATCATCGAACTTCGTCCCGAAACGGATAATGACGACCCGGGCTCCGCCGGCTGGGATCCCTATATTTTTTCCATCTTCGCGAATCGAAACAAACCGCATCCCGAAGAACGGCGCTGCAAACCACGCACACGCGATGCTTCGCGGCGCCGGGCGCTGCTGCTGGCCAAAGGCCGCCGCCGAACATAATCGCAGCCCGCACAACGCACCGAAAAGGGGCCGGACGGGCCCCTTTTGCGTGACGGGGAACCGTGCGACGGATCGTGGCATGATATGCATCCGCAAGGCCTGCAAGCACACGGAGACACGCCATGATCCTGCCACGTCCAGCCAGAATAGCCGTCATGATGACCAGCCTGCTGGGAATTCTGCTCATCACCGCCTGTCAAAAACAGGAAGAAAAAGGCGTCACGGAGAATGCCGGCGATACCGGTATCGCCGGGCTGCAGATTACCGACATCGTGAATGGCGACGGGCCGACGGCCCGGGCCGGACAGACTGTTGTGGTCCATTACACCGGCTGGCTCTATGATCCGGAGCGGCCCGATCACAAGGGCAAAAAATTCGACAGCTCGGTCGATCGCGGCAAGCCATTCTCTTTCCCGCTCGGTGCCGGCCGGGTGATCCGCGGGTGGGACGAAGGATTCGCCGGTATGCAGGTTGGCGGCAAACGCATGCTCGTTATCCCGCCCGACATGGGTTACGGCGCGCGCGGTGCCGGCGGCGTCATTCCGCCGAACGCGACGCTGTTATTCGAGGTGGATTTACTCGATATCCGGTAACAATCCGTTGCGGGACGCGGCTGTCCGGTAGTCAACCTGCACAAATCAGGCTGTTTCGATTCCTGCAGCCGTATATTGGCCCCAAAAAAAACAGGTGCCGGATCATATTTCCGGCACCTGTTTCGCAAAAACGCTCGCAAGGTATCAGAAATCGAACCTCGCCGTCAGGTAATACTGCCGGCCGCGGTCATACAAACCTTCGTATGACTGAAACGCATCCCCGATAATGCCGGTGATCAGGTATTTCTCATCCGTCAGGTTTGAAATACCTGCAGTGACGGTGATCGATTCGGCACCGTTTTGCCAGGCCACGTTGGCATTCACCAGGTGATAGGCATCCTGATGAATCTGCGGCGTATTGAACGCGTCATTGTCGAAGCCGGATCGGTACGACCATTCGACTCGCGGCGTGATCGTGCCGTTTCCGCCGAGCGCCAGCTCATAGAACGTCGCCGCATTCAAAGTCCAGTCCGAAACGCGGTCCAGGTTGTTGCTCTTTTTGACAAAGGTCTCGGAAAAATCGATCTTGTCATACGAGGCGTCCAGATAACCCACGCCGGCCTCGACGAACCACGATTCGAGCGGCACGATCTGCGATTCGAGTTCGAAGCCCTGGATGGTCGCCTCGCCCGCATTCTTCGTGATCGGCGCAACGCTGGTGAAGGTCTGAATCTGCATATCCGTGTAATCGGTGTAAAAGGCTGCACCGTTCAGGCGAAAACGGTTATCGAAGCCGGTGTACTTGGCGCCGATCTCATAGACCTTGACGAACTCCGGCTTGAAGGTCGGGATCAGGTCGATGTCCGGCGTGCCGGGCGGTGCCGTGAACGGCACGACAATCGGCGGGAAAACACGCTGGGTGAACCCGCCCGACTTGAAGCCTTCCGAATAGCTGGCATACACCATCGCGTCATCGGTGAGGTCGAACGCGATGTTCACGTACGGGTCCGTCTCGTCAAACGTCAGCTTTTTCTCGAGCATCGGCAGAATGCGTTGCCCGGCCTGCAGAAAGGGCGCGTCGAGCAACGGATGGCCGGAACCGGCAAAGTAGTTTTGATGAATGACCTGGTCCGGCAGGAATTTTTTCGTATCCTTCGTATACCGCAGGCCGGCTGTCAGGTGCAGACGACGGGTGGCATCGAAAGTCGCCTGGGCAAAAGCCGCAAAGCTCTCGTTGTTGAATTTGCCGCCGCTGCGAAAACGCGACACGGTGAAATCCAGCTCGTTGACGTTATTGCCGTCTTCGTAGAAATAATAGAGCCCGCCGATCCAGTGCAACCGGTCCTCGAAAGAATTACCGAGCAATTGCACTTCCTGCGTAAACTGCTTCTGGCGCAGTACGTCGCCGAACTGTGAAATCCGGTAGGGCGAATGATCGCCGTCGCGGGCGAACTCCGAGTCCATGTCGCGGTATGCGGTGATTGATTTGAGCGCCAGCGTGTCGGTCAGGTCCCACGAAATATTCAGGTTGGTGCCCCAGATATCGGTCCGCGAATAGGCCGGCGCCGTGCCGGACGTGCGTTCGGCACTTTTGCCGTAAATAAACCGGTCGTCGTAGCAGGTGGCAACAGCCGGATTGGACGTCATGCCCGGCGTGGCGCACGGCGGCGTCGTCGGGCCGGGCGGGTTCGGCGCGGCAGTGGCAAGCACGTTGTGAATCGTGGCCATCGGCGGCGTGTCGGGATCGACCGGATTGCCGTAGTTGATGCCGATCAGCGTCAGCGCCGGACCATGGGTGCGCTCGTGCGTCGCCTCGCCCGTCAGCGTGATGTCGAGGTCTTCGGTCGCCTCCCACAGAAACGACGCCCGTCCGCCAATCGTATCGACGTCGCCCAGATCCTTGCCGTCATCGCGCTTGACGTAGCCGTCCTGGTTCTTGGACAACAGCGAGAACCGGCTGAACAAATGATCTGTGATCGGCACATTGACCGAGCCCTTGATGTCGATACGGTTGTCCGTGCCGTAAGTTGCCGAAAGATCGCCCGCCAGTTCATTGTTCGGTTGTTTCGTCGTGATACTGATCGCGCCGCCATTCGTGTTACGGCCGAACAATGTGCCCTGGGGTCCGCGCAGGACTTCGACGCGTTCGACATCGATCAGATCCAGAATACCGCCGACCGAGCGGGCAATATAAACGCCGTCGACATACAGGCCGACGCCGGGTTCTGTCGTCGGCAGGAATTCTTTCTGCCCGATGCCGCGAATGTAGATGGCCGCCGCATTGCCGGCGCCGCCGAAGCTCGGGTTGTTCTGAAAGGACAGGTTCGGTACGAACGGCGCAATCTGCGATACGTCAGTCATGCCGCGGGCATCGAGCCCGTCGCCGGAAAAAGCCGCAATGGAAATCGGTGTCGTCTGCAGGTCTTCTTCCATTTTACGCGCCGTGACGACCATCTCTTCGATGGAGACACCTTTTTGCGCAGCGGTGTCAGCCGCGAAACCTGCGGACGTACCGAACAGAAAAACAATCGAAATGGCCCACCCCGACAGGCAGACCGACAAGATGCTGGTTGCTTTCATTCCCTGATCTCCCCAATGATTGAGAAACTGATTTGACGCGTATCACGAAACCTGCCATTCGCGCCGGAGAATTTGCCCGTCTTGCACGCTCGAGGCAGGACCGAGTGTCGCAAGCGTTTCCGCTGCTGTTAACAAACTGTCCTTGTGGCACAAAGTCGTCAATAAGTATTCTTACTGATGCCCGTCATACCGCCCTCAGGCAATCGAACGGGTCTGCACACACACAAGCCTGCCGAGAAAAAACAGCCTTGAACTCCCTGATATCCGCTTCCGAATATATCAATATCCATTGCCGGTCTCATATCCGAACAGGCAGTCTTCTTGATATTTCAATACGTTATCCATCAGAGAAAATGACAGCCGGCCGCTGCAGCCGCGGCCGGAGGTAAAATTTGAGGCATAATCACGCCGTCGCGCGCGAGCGGCACATGTACAGAACAATACGGAGACAAGAATGTCCGCCACGGTCAAATACCTGCTCGACGAGAAGCAGATTCCGCACGCCTGGTACAATATTCAGGCCGATCTTCCCGAACCGCTGCCGCCGACCCTGCACCCGGGCACGATGGAGCCCATCACGCCGGCGGACCTCGAGCCGCTGTTCCCGATGGCGCTGATCGAGCAGGAAGTCTCGACGGAACGCCATATCGATATTCCGGAACCGGTCCGTGACATCTACCGCCACTGGCGCCCCAGCCCGCTGTTCCGCGCACACGGCCTGGAACGCGCGCTCGATACGCCCGCCCGTATTTACTACAAATACGAGGGTGTCAGCCCGGCCGGCAGCCACAAGACCAACACCTCCGTGGCCCAGGCTTTTTATAACAAGAAAGCCGGCATCCGGCGTATCGCCAGCGAGACCGGCGCCGGGCAATGGGGATCGGCGCTGGCGCATGCCGGGGCGTTGTTCGACCTGGAGGTCAAAATCTACATGGTCCGCATCAGCTACGACCAGAAACCCTATCGACGCGCGTTGATGGAAGTCTATGGCGCCGAATGCAGCGCGAGCCCGAGCGGTGAAACAGCGGCCGGACGCGCCATTCTCGAAAAAGACCCGGACAGCTCGGGCAGCCTCGGCATCGCCATCAGCGAAGCGGTCGAGGATGCCGTCAGCCGCGACGACACGAAATATGCGCTCGGCAGTGTCCTGAATCACGTGCTGCTGCACCAGACGGTCATCGGCCAGGAAGCCGAGATGCAAATGGCCATGGCCGATGACTATCCGGATATCGTCGTCGGCTGCACGGGCGGCGGCAGCAATTTTGCCGGACTGGCGTTTCCGTTTATCGGCAATCAGCTGCGCGGCGGCCGCGCGGTCAAGGTCATCGCCGTCGAGCCGAAGGCTTGTCCGACGCTGACGCGCGGCAAGTATGCCTATGATTTCGGCGATACGGCACACCTGACCCCGTTGGTCAAAATGCACACGCTCGGCTCGACCTTCATGCCGCTCGCCTTCCATGCCGGCGGCCTTCGCTATCACGGCATGGCGCCGCTGATCAGCCATGTGCAGGAACTCGGCCTGCTCGAACCGGTTGCCTATGATCAGCTCGAGTGTTTCCGGGCGGCCGTGCAGTTTGCCCGCAGCGAGGGCATCGTTCCGGCACCCGAGTCCAGCCATGCCGTCAGGGCCGGTATCGATCAGGCGCTCAAATGCAAGGCGGAAGGCACCGAGCGCTCGATCCTGATCTGCCTGTCCGGACACGGACATTTCGACATGCAGGCCTATACCGATTATTTCGCCGGCAAACTCAAGGACGGACAATATGACGAGAATGAACTGGCCATGGCGCTGTCGGGCTTGCCGCCGGTCGCGGTTTAGTCGATCGAGAGTCTTTTTCGAGCCTCGGCGACGCTGCGCTGACCGCTCGCAACTGCATCCATCTCGCCCACCAGTCGCCACAGATCCGCAGCCTGGAGTTCACCGCTCCACACTGCGATGATTTCGCCGCCCGGTGCAATGAATGCCGAGAGCGGCAGGCCGATATACGCATCGCCGAACGATTCGGCGACCCTTGACGCCGCAATTTCGCCGTACAGCACCGGATAGGTCACGCCGGTGCCGGCGACGAAGCGGCTCACGTCCGCCCGATTATCCAGCGCCACGCCGATCACCTGCAGGCCGGTCGCTCCGCGTTCATCATGCAGGTGCTGCAATAGCGGCATTTCACGTCGGCACGGCGCACACCAGGTCGCCCAAAAATTGATGACCAGTGGCCGACCCGACCACTCCATGATGGACCTGGGCCGATCGTCGAGATCCGGCAAGGTAAAATCCGCCAGCCTTTCGACCGCGGACGACGACACCTCGACCGGCGGTGCACGCCAATACGTCCGGCCCAGCCACAGGCCGGCGAGTACGCAGATCAGCATGATCGCGACAACCCGGATCGCGCGCATCATATTCCGGGCATTCCGGCACCTCGCCGGGTGTCGCGATCCGGCCGTTTGATGAAAATAAACCCGCCCATGGCGGGGCAAGATACACACTCGCCGGGCGAAAAGTCCAACGTTACCGGCCGATGAGGCGACTGCGCCACGCCACGGTCTGTGGCATGATCCGGACGATCTTTTTCCTGCAGCCCGGCAGACGATCAGGGCAGGAGCGTTTTCATATGACCGGTCTGAAGCCAACTTTGATGCTGCGATGGTTTTTCGGCGGCCCGATCGTCGCAGCAACCCTGCTGGGAGGCTGCAGCGACCGGGGCCCGACCGATACCGCGCTCGAGGTCACCGGACGCGTGGATGTCGCCTTGCTGCCCCAGGGTTCTGCCCTGGTCAGCTGGATGGGCAGATCCGGCAAAGGCGTCGGTCAGATCCGCAGGCGCGAGGTCACTGTCGAGGGTGAACGGGGCCCGATTCAGTTGATTGCCGAAGGCAGGTTTTCACGCAACACCGGCTTTCCGCAGATGGTCAGAGCCGGTAACCGGCTCGTCTACGCGTGGCCCGAACCGGGCAAACCCAGACAGGTACGCACGGCATTCTCGCCACTGGGCGACGGCTGACGGAAAAAATCCGGCCGAGCCGCGCTTGCGCACGACTCGGCCGAAGATGGTTGCAGGCAGCGTATTGAATGCCGCTTGCGATACTCAGATCAAACGATAGTCAGATCAAAACTCGCGAGACCGGCGCGTCCAGCCCAGCAGGCCCAGGGCCGAAGCAAACAGCCAGACGGCAGCCGGTACCGGCACGACAGCCGCAGTTGCCAGGTCGCCTATAATCGTATGCATGGCAGTCGTCGGATGAATGCCGTCCCAGAAAAGATACTCGTTGGGATTCGCGCAAACATTGCCGGGGCCACCGACACCAACGGCGCCGTCAAAGCAGGGAGAGGTTGTATTCGTAAACCCGAAGCTGCCTGGATTCGCAAGCACATTATTCAGAATGCTGAATACATCGAATTCGATAATCTCGACACCCAGACTTGCTCTCAGGGATGCCAGCTCAACTGCCAGATCCGCATTAAACGTGGTCGATAAAAATGTCGCTCCCGCACTAACAGCAGGACCCCCTGCCAGCGCTTCCGGCGTTTTGCCGATATCGGGCAGATTCGGAACCAGGAAGCGGGTTGCACCGGCACCAGCGAGCGTCGTAATCACACTGCTCAGGTTAGGGACCGAAACACTGGTATCCTGGGCGCGCACGTCATTACCACCACCAAACACGATGAACAGGTCCGTCGCGGCGGGTGTTATGCCGCTACCGACAAACATGCCGGCCTGATCGATCAGTGTCGGCGAGGTCGTGGGCGACGGTATGGCCGGTGGCGCACCCGTTGCGGCCCCGCCAAAAGCATAGTTGGTACCGCCCCCCAGAGAAGGTAGCGGTGCACTCAAGCCCAGATTGGCAGCCAGTGTTTCGACCCAGATTGCTCCGTTCGAAAAATGGCCCGGAAAGTAGGGCGCGAGCGGTATGCCGCTGGCGAGTGTCGCATTACCCGTATCGCTCAGGCTGTCGCCGAATATATAGAGCTGGGTAGGTGTAGCTGCGGATGCTGAAACCGCGAAGAACAGCGTGGCTATCAATAGCCCGAATCCCCGGAACCTGCCGGGTCGCATGGTCAGGTGCGTCATCACATGTTTCCCCTTAATTTTATTAGCTTGTCGTTATCTGTTTGTGTTTATTTCTCTTTTCACTGACCGACCATAACTCAACAATCGGGATAACCGCCGTTAATTTAACATAATCTGGATTTATTTCTACCTTCTCATTACGGCAATAATTAAGGGGACATTTGCTGGCGTTCATGGCGCAAAAGAAGGAGCCCGCCATGAAGTGGGTTCCTGACATCGATTGGCTGAAAGTAATTATAGTGTTTTGCGTTTCATCCAACCAAGCATCCCTAATGCGGAACCAAAGAGCCAGGTCGCGGCAGGAACAGGAACGACTTGCAAAGCCAGAGCGTGGCCGGACCCCCTGCTATGGCCACGAAGTTATTGCCGACAGGCCAATCTACGCCGGTTGTGCCAGTACCGACGACTAATCCTTGGCCCCAGCCCGTTATGGACCCATCAATTGAAAGAGCCATGCTGTATTTATTGCCTGCCGCGATGGCTGCCCAGCCGGTACCCCCCGGCGTGTTGCTGACTTGTCCCAGGGAGTCATCTCCCCAGCTTACGATGGATCCATCCGATGCAATGGCCAGACTGTGAGCGGTGCCGTTGGTGGCGCCCGCCGCAATGGCTTGATAGCCGCTACCGGCGGGAATATTGGTGACAACGCCCGAAATATCCGAACCCCAGCTGATAATAGACCCGTCGGCGGCCAGGGCCAGCAGAACACCCACGCCTGTGGCCGCAACGGATTGAAAGCCAGTCCCGGACGGGGGTATCCAGCGACTGGTGCAGGCCCCCGAGGTGCCTCTCCCCAGCAGGCAATGGAGCCATCGGCCGCAATCGCCAAATTGGGGGTAGCCCCTGCTCCCCCCTCAATGGCTATGAATCCGCCGGTGGTGGGGGTGTCGGTAATTTCGCCAGGGCCACAATTGCCGTTGAACCCCCAGCTAACGAAGAATCCGCCAGTCGTCAGGGCCATACTGTGGTGTTCGCCGGCTGAAATGGCGACAAAATTGTTTCCTGCCGGCGTGTTGCTGACCTGACCAAACTGATCTGACCCCCAGCTGACGAGAGAGCCACGCTGTGAAGACCGCCTCCTGCAATGGCGATGAAGTCATTGCCAGAGGGGGTGCCGGTGACCTGATTATGCGTATCGGATCCCCAACTGAGGATGGATGCCGCGTTGGCTGAAATAAATGCAAACGAAGCGATGAATACGATAACCAGCGTGTTAATGATTCTCATAGCCGACTCCTGATTGACCCGCCTGAAACGCTGCAACGTTCAGGATCAGGCACCTCTGACCTCGCCGTCAGAGGCTGTGTGAAAACCCGCTCAATCAACAATGGCCTGCCTCTCAGCGCAGTTGAAAGTAGTCACTCTTATTTCCCCACACCCATAACGATTCGTCGCTGATGGCCGCCAAAATACTGCATAATGGCAGTCATAATGGAACACGCGGATCTCTTGCAAACTATCGCACAAATATCGATTGCTTTCGCCGGGTTTGCGGGTGTCGTTGCTGCATTTAGCAAGTTCCGCCTTGACCCGGAGGCGGCGATATTTCGGATTCGATTGATGGTCGTAGTTGCACTCGTGACACTGCTTTTTTCGTTGTTTCCGTTACTGCCACCGAATTTCGGGCTTTCTGAATCAGATAGCTGGCGCATATCGGCGTTTCTTTTCAGCTTAACGATAATTTCTATATCTATCTGGTCATGGGTCCGCCTTAGATTTTTGTATCAAGCTGGACTACTTAATACGCAGAAGATCACGATTGTCTGGTACTTAGCTGCTGTTATTCTGATCATCGCTCTTTTCGTCACCATCAGTGGCCGTATCGATTCATTTACTCCAGCTATATACATCACTGCGCTATTTTTTGGCTTAGCGCTGTGCTCGTTCTACTTCATCATGTTGATTGTCGCGGTAGAACTTGAGAAAGGATGACCGCTTGGCCGAATGCAGATGGCTGCCGGGATAATATTCGAAGCAATCGAATGACCGGTTGCAAACAGATCAGCGGCCGGTCAGCTCCAATCCCACGAGATCGTATTTAAGTATGCTCGATTTCCCGGAAGCGGCCATTCAAATATTTGAATTCGATTGCGCAGAATTCCTGTAGATTGGTTAAATTTCCTGAATATCAGGGCTAAATAAGAGCCTAGAAATGCCCTTTCGTGGTTGCATATTGGTTGCATCACCAATGACAAATGATCATAGGACCTTTCTATGGATTTATAACTTACTGATAAATAATTAGTAATTGGCGCGCCCGAAGGGATTCGAACCCCTGACCTTTCGCTCCGGAGGCGAACGCTCTATCCAGCTGAGCTACGGGCGCACTTTGTTTGGGTGGCGCATTCTATGCCTCCGGGTACCGGGCGTCCATCGAAAAGGCCCGGCCGGTTGCTTGTATCCCGCCGCACGGTCATGCTTTGCCCATGGATCGACTGTCAGGCCCGAACGACTTGTTTCTCGACGTATTCGACGGGGTGCCCGTACTCAAACTCGCCGCCGGCGAAGTGCTCGTACATGCCGGAACGAAAGCAGACAGGGTGTTTAATATTCTCAGCGGCATGGTCATGGTCAGCCGGACCGGCGGAGACGGGCGACGCCAGGTACTGAGTTTTCTCGTCCGGGACAACTTCGTCGGGCTGACATCGACCGATGATTATTTCTTTACGGTCGAAGCCGTCGTGCCCACCGAGGTTGCAGTCTGCTCCCGGGCCACGCTGGAGGCTCGCCTGGCCAAAGACCCGAAGGCCGAGCGGACCTATCTGAACCTGCTGCACCGGGTTCTCGAAGATGCCTATGACCTCGTTTACAACCTCGGTCAGCGCACTGCCGTCGAACGACTTGCGGTTTTCCTGCTCTACCTGCGCCACTGGCACCGGATCAGTGAGCGCATTTTGGACGATCGGGACCCGGGTCTGAATCTGATCGCATTACCAATGAGCCGCGAGGCGATTGCCGATTTCCTCGGCCTGAAAAAAGAAACCGTCAGCCGCAGTTTTCGCCAGCTCGAGGAACGCGGGCTGATCCGGCGCGATGCGCGCAGTCTCGTGTCGATCCTCAGGTTGACCGCGCTGCGGGAAATGGCCGGTATCCGGGATTTTGCCTCTCCGCGACACCTGGCCACCGACCAGCGGTCCTGAATCGCGTCTCGATGCCCCTTTGCGTAGCCCGGTGATGAATTTATACTTGCGCGGCCCCTGGAAGCGCACGGGCAGTCAAAATAATTCGTGACCGCAGGAGAACGAGGCGAATGGATAGCAATCCCGACAAACATTTTTTTGACCTGTTCATGATCGTCATGGGCACGCTGATCGCCGTCACGTTCGGGCTGTTTCTGCTCGCCAATTACATTGCCGGCAATACGCAGGCAGTCTATGAGATAGAAGACCCCGGTTATCAAAAGGAAGTCGAGGCCCGAATCGCACCCGTCGCACACGTGGCGCTGGACGGCGAAAAGGTCAGCAATGCCGGTAAAGTCGCCAAAATCGAACCCGTCGCCGAAGTCCTGTCGGGACCACAGGTTTACAACCAGGTCTGTATCGCCTGTCACGGCACGGGGATTGCCGGCGCCCCCAAAACGGGCGACGCCACAGCCTGGGGACCACGCATTGCCCAGGGCACGGCCACGCTGCGCAAGCATGTCCGCAACGGTTATCAGGGCGCCACAGGCTACATGCCGCCCAAGGGCGGGCGCACCGACCTGTCGGACGAAGAAATTTTCGCCGCGATGGACTACATCATTAAACAGGCCCAATAACCGGTGCCGGGGTTTTTCCTATTCCTTCCTGAGCGCCAGCGCTTCGGCGACATGATACGCACGCAACGCGTCTGATTCGTCCAGATCCGCGATCGTGCGCGCTACGCGCAGGCAACGGTCGCAGGCGCGCGCCGACAGGCCGAACTGCGCCGCGGCCGCCTCCAGCAACGCGCGGCCTTTTTCGCCCGGCCGGCACCACTTGCGCTGGGTGGCCGATTCCAGGCGCGCATTCAACCGGCCGCCACGCTCGAGTTGCCGATCCTGTGCCCGGCGCACCCGTTCGCGCACCGTTGCCGTCGTTTCATTGGCCGTTTTATTGACGCCCGCGTCATTTGCGGCGGTCGTTTCCACACCAGCGACGCCACCGGCGCCCCCGATCAGATCGTCGAGCAAAAAACCCGAGCGACTGAGTTCGATCCTGATATCGAGTCGGTCAAGAAACGGGCCCGATACGCGTTGCCGATAGCGTTGTACTTGCCCGGGCGTGCACCGGCATTCTTTTTGCGCATCGCCGGCGAAACCGCACGGGCATGGATTCATGGCTGCAACGAGCTGAAAACTGGCCGGAAACACGGCGGTTTGCTCGGCCCTTGCAATGCTGATCGTCCCGCACTCCAGTGGTTCGCGCAGGGCCTCGAGCGCCGGACGGGCGAACTCGGGCAACTCATCGAGAAACAACACGCCGCGATGCGCCAGCGAAATTTCCCCCGGGCGCAGCGGCCGGCCGCCTCCGACCAACGCCACCGCCGATGCGGTGTGATGCGGACTGCGAAATGCGCGCCGTCGGGTCACGGCAACGGCCGGGGCATTGGTCAATGAACGCAGAACCAGCAATTCGATCACTTCGTCATCCGTCATCGGCGATAACAAACCCGGCAATCGCTGTGCAAGCATGGTTTTGCCGGTACCCGGCGGCCCGATCATCAACAGGTGATGTCCGCCGGCCGCAGCGATTTCCAGCGCCCGCCGCGCCGTCGCCTGGCCGTTCAGGTCGGCCAGGTCATGTGCCGGCGGGTCTTCCGCCGGCCAGTCGATGCGCGGACATTCCGCCAGCCTTGCGGTGCCGGCCAGATGATCGACGACCTCGACCAGGTGCGCGGCCTGCAAGGTCCGGGTACCATGCAACAATCCCGCCTCCATGCTGCTGGCATCCGGCACGATACAGCAGCGGCCGAGCTCTCGCGCACGCGTCAGCGCCGGCAACAAGTCGGACACGGGTTTCAGCGCCCCGGTCAGGGACAATTCACCATACAGCTCCAGGTTATCCAGGCGGCCGCCCGGCACCTGGCCGGAAGCGGCGAGAATGCCGACGGCAATGGCCAGATCGAAGCGACCACTACCCTTGGGCAAATCCGCCGGTGCCAGGTTGACGGTGATTCGTCCCTCCGGAAACTCATAGCCGGACTGGCGGATCGCCGCCTTGACGCGTTACGGCTTTCTTTGACCGCTGTCTCGACGAGACCGACGATCGTCAACCTCGGCAAACCCCCGGCCACCTGGACTTCGCAAGTCACCAGGGGGGCATCGATGCCGAGCTGGGCACGCGTGCAGACCGTCGCCAGAGAGCGGGCCACGCGCGTACTATCGTTCAGTCGCGCTTGCTGTCCGGCCGCAGGTGCTGTTGCTCGAGCGCGGCGACCTGCGCCTCGAGCGCGGCAAGTCTCTCGCGCGTTCTCTCCAGTACCCGGCGCTGGACATCGAATTCTTCACGAGTCACCAGTTCAATTCGCTCGAAGGCACCGGACAGCAAACCGCGAAAATTGCGTTCCAGGTCTTCGCGCAACACATCCACGTCACCACCGACATCGGGCACGGCGCGGCTGAGTTTCCGGGCCAGTTCGCTGACAAAATTCGTATCCACGATTACTCCTTGTCTGAACACCTGTTTGGACGTCATTAGCAGCGCCAGCAGCACGCACTTGCCGGATCCGGGCACATTGAAATGATGCATCCGGTCCATTTCGGGTGGCCCGGAATTTTCTCGGCCACCTGAATCCTGAGGCGTAACCCATCTTGAGATGGAACCTGCTGAGATCTGCCCGAATCGGATCGAAATAGTGACACCGAGATCGCACGTTCTCAACCTTCATAACGGAGCATAAAGTGAAGAAACAAGGCCCTGGTAGGCACCGTTGAGTGCCCGGCGGGGTTGGTCGTCTTTGCAAACCGTTGTGAACTCGTCGAAGTGCTGCCGTTATTGTAAACAGGCATTGAAAATTGCACGGTCAATCGACCGCCAACCTGAATTATCAGGTGCCGCACGGGGTTTGCGAGAAGATTAGACGGCTCTTAAAGTTGACAGCAGAATGATATTGTCGGATTCCCGCCTTAGAATCGCTGCCATGCTGTCCAGCCAATGGGGCCCGCTTCTGCCGGTGATACCGCGCAATTCGATGGCAGGTTAATAGTGCGTTAAGGACTAATCGAGCATGCGAATGCAAATGGCAATGCAGTTCTTACAGATGGGGCGTCTGGAAGAGGCCGCGGTGTTGTGCCGGCAGATCCTGGCCTCTGATCCAAAAAATCTGGCTGCGATTCGCTTGCTGACGCAAATATATGCCCGTCAAGGCAATGTCGAACGTCTGATTCAGACGTTACGGCAAATGGAAGCTCTTGATTCGGAGAACCCCGATATCCCGATCGAGATCGGATTGCTGTTGCAGGACTGTGGGCGCCTTGATGAGGCGAGGGACTCTTATATCAGGGCGATAACGATAAACCCCAGGTCCGGTAACGCCTACCATCGACTTGCGATGGTGACGACGTATTCCGCATACACGGATGAAGTGGCTGACATGGAATCTTTGTACTCACAAAAAGAAGTGCCAGACCAGCAGCGCAGGTCGCTCTCATTTGCGCTCGGTAAGGTATTCAATGACCTGGGCGAGTACGATAAAGCCTTCGAATATTTTCGCGTCGGTAATAAAATTGCTTACCGGGAGTCTGGCTATTCCATCGAAGCTGCTGAACAAACGGTGGCGAAGATCAGGGAAGCGTATGATGCCAGCTTTTTTCGACGACACCGCGGGTCGGGATGTGCCGATCGTACGCCAATTTTTGTTACCGGGATGCCACGTTCCGGAACTACGCTTGTTGAGCAGATTCTCTCCTCCCATCCACAGGTCTACGGCGCCGGTGAAATTCCGGTTCTGGGCCAGGCGATCAAGAAGTGCGCGCCGGGAAAGGCGCTACAGAATCCCAAAGAGCAGAGCCTCCTTGATGACGGCACACTTCTGGAAATTTCCCGGACTTACCTTGCAGGTCTGCGCTCCCTGGCAGACGGAGAGGAATATGTTACTGATAAGAGCATCGCGAATCTTTATAGAATTGGTTTGATTTACGCAATGCTGCCCAATGCAACGATCATACATTGCAGGCGCGATCCAAGAGATCAAGGCTTGTCATTGTTTCAGAAGGACATGAGGAGCCAGCCGTATGGCTATGATCTCGAATGCATCGGCCGTAATTATCGCATGTGTAGCAGCCTGATTGAGCATTGGCGCCGTTTCCTGCACGGCAAAATTCACATCATTCGCTATGAAACCCTGGTTGCCGAACCTGAAGACAGTATTCGTCGACTCCTTGAGCATTGTGAACTTCCTTATGACGAATCCTGCCTTTCCTTCCACAAAACCCGGCGTGTCGTGCAAAATGCCAGTATGGCGCAGGTGCGAAAGCCGATTTACAAAGGCTCTGTTGGTTCCTGGAAAAACTATGCACATCATCTCACGCCTTTGATTGCAGCACTCGGAGAGGATTGGCGCTAGTTCATCATAAAAAAACAGGGGCGATTACAAATACCGGGCGCCGGCATTGTTGGGGAAGAGGGAACCGCAACCCCGGTTTGCCTATCGCGTTTGTCGGGGTCTGAAACCGGGTCACCAAGTGTAGCGATGCCGGGCGCGGATCATGCGCTTACAATCGTTTCAGTCGCGCTTGCTGTCCGGCCGCAGCTGCTGTTGCTCGAGCGCGGCGACCTGCGCCTCGAGCGCGGCAAGTTTCTCGCGCGTTCTCTCCAGTACCCGGCGCTGGACATCGAATTCTTCACGAGTCACCAGTTCCATGCGCTCGAAGGCACCGGACAGCAAACCGCGAAAATTGCGTTCCAGGTCTTCGCGCAACACGTCCACGTCACCACCGACATTGGGCACGGCGCGGCTGAGTTTCCGGGCCAGTTCGCTGACAAAATTCGTATCCACGATTACTCCTTGTCTGAACACCTGTTTGGACGTCATTAGCAGCGCCAGCAGCGCGCATTTACCGAGTCCAGACGCACCAAAATAGTGCGTCCGATCCGCTTCGGGGCACTCGCAAATGGTACAACCACTTGAATCCTGAAGTATTGCCTGTCTTGGCATGAATCCTGCTAAGACTTGCCCGAACCGTGTCGAAATAGTGACACCGCCATCGGACATTCTCAACCTTCATAAAGGAACAAAACGTGAAGAAACAAGCCCTGACAGTCATTGCACTCTTGTGCAGCGCAGCCATGACGCTACAGGCGGCAGATTTGAGCGCCAACATCGGCTGGAACAGTAATTACGTGTTTCGCGGCGTGTCGCAGGAAACATCGTCGGCCAATGGCGGTCTGGACCTCGAAGCCAGCGGTTTCTACATCGGCACCTGGACGGCCAGCGTCAATCCAGGTCTCGAAGTCGACCTGTATGGCGGCTACAACGGCACCTACAAAGAATTCAACTACGGCATTGGCGCGACCGGTTATTACTACACGGATAACTTCGACGATACCTATCAGGAGATCAACCTGAATGGCGGCTGGAAATTTCTCAGCATCGAGGCGGCGATCGGCCAGTACGATAATTTCTCGGGACCGACACAAGATTACGTGTTTCTCGCCGGCAAGGCCGAGTACAGGAATTTTTACGCCCTGATCGGCGGGTTCACCAATGATCTGGAAGGCTCATACGTCGAACTGGGTTATGGCGACACATTGACCATTGGCGAGACGAACCTGTTCGACTGGTCGCTGACCCTGGTCTTTCGCGGCAGCGATCTGCCGACCAGCGGTGCCGGTGACGATACCTACCTGAATCTCGGTTTCACGAAAAGCTTCGCCATCAACTTGCCGAACCGCTAGTCGTCGAACGCCCCGCGACGCACCAAGGAGTCAAACATGAAACTCATCACCGCCATCATCAAGCCCTTCAAGATCGATGACGTTCGCCAGGCCGTGGCCGATATCGGCATCCAGGGCATCACCGTAACGGAGGTCAAGGGCTTCGGCCGTCAGCGCGGCCATACCGAGCTGTATCGGGGCGCAGAATATGTCGTCGACTTCCTGCCGAAAACCAAAATAGAGATGGCCGTCGATGACGCGGTATCGGAGCAGGTTATCGAAGCGATCATTAACACGGCGCGGACCGGCAAGATCGGCGACGGCAAGATTTTCGTCACCTCGCTCGAAGAAATCATTCGCATCCGCACCGGGGAAACCGGCGCCGAAGCCGTTTAACGACACCACCACAAGTTCACGGAGAACTGAACCATGGAAACGCAGGTATCGGAACTGAGCTACGCGCTCGATACTTTCTATTTTCTCGTCTGCGGCGCACTGGTCATGTGGATGGCAGCCGGCTTCACGATGCTCGAAGCCGGGCTTGTGCGGGCCAAAAATACCGCCGAAATCCTGACCAAGAACGTCGGCCTGTATGCGATTGCCAGCATCATGTACATGCTGTGCGGCTACGGCATCATGTATCCGGGCGACGGGTTCGCCGGCGCCATCATTCCGGGTATCGGCATGCTCGGCGCCGGCGATAACTCGGTCGCCGAAGTCGTGGCCGGTGACGCCTATTATTCGAACCTGGCTGATTTCTTCTTTCAGGTCGTGTTCGTTGCCACGGCCATGTCCATCGTGTCGGGTGCCGTGGCCGAACGCATGAAGCTGTGGTCGTTTTTTGCCTTTGCCGTCGTGCTGACCGGGTTTATTTACCCGATGCAGGGCTTCTGGAAGTGGGGCGGCGGTTTCCTCGATGCGATGGGCTTTCTGGACTTTGCCGGCTCCGGCCTCGTACACCTGTGCGGCGCCTCGGCAGCCATCGCCGGTGTCCTGGTGCTCGGCCCGCGCAAGGGCAAATACGGCCCGCAGGGACAGATCCACGCAATCCCGGGCGCCAACCTGCCGCTGGCGACACTGGGTACCCTGATCCTGTGGCTCGGCTGGTTCGGCTTCAACGGGGGGTCCGAACTCAAACTCTCCGACGTCGGTGAAGCCAATGCCGTGGCACTGGTCTTCGTCAACACGAACATGGCCGCCGCCGGAGGACTGGTCGCCGCGCTGTTGCTCGCCCGCGCCTGGTTCGGCAAGGCCGATCTGACCATGGCGCTCAACGGGGCGCTGGCCGGACTGGTCGCCATCACGGCCGAGCCGTTGACGCCGACGCCATTGCTGGCGACGACCATCGGCATCATCGGCGGTTTGCTCGTCGTCCCGTCGATCATCTTCATGGACCGGTGGTTCAAGATCGATGATCCGGTCGGTGCCATTTCGGTGCACGGCCTCGTCGGTATCTGGGGCTTGCTGGCCGTTTGCCTGTCAAACCCGGATTCGAGCTTGTGGACCCAGCTGGTCGGTATCGTCACCATTTTCGCCTGGGTTTTCGCCACGAGCCTGGCCGCCTGGTTCGTGATCAAACTGATCATCGGTGTACGCGTTTCCGAGGAAGAAGAATACGAGGGTGTCGACATCGGGGAATGCGGCCTGGAGGCCTACCCCGAATTCACCCGCGGCGCCGAGTAGCGCATTCGCCGTATGGCCGCCAATCGTCCGTGAGATATGCTCACGGGCGAATTTTCGGCCTGCGGCTTCCCGGGTACGACCGCAGGTCACCTCCCGACACCGCCGGCACTGTGACCGGGTTCCGTATTCTCCAGGGCTAAAAATGGCATAATTCCGGGAGATTCACGGATTCCTTGTCCCCTGGTTCGCGGAAGGAGCATGATCGATGAGAGTTGTAATACTGCTCGCCGGCATTCTGATCTTTAGCGTTATGTCAAACTCATACGCCGAAGTGATTTATAAATGGGTCGATGACGAGGCGATCACCCATTTCAGTGCACAACGCCCGGTCGGCATTGCGGCCGAGCGCATATCCATAACCAACCGTCATACAAACCGACAGGCCCTGCAGGCCCGGACCAGCGCCACGGCCGAACGCAAAGCGGCGATCGCAACCCGCAAGCAGCATGAGAAAGAACAGGCGACCGAAGATAAATTACAGGCCGAGAAAGACCGGCAGGTACGCACCGAAAATTGTGAAAAGGCCAAGACACGTTTGCTGACCTACAATACGGCCCGCCGCCTGTACCGGCCGCTGGAAAATGGCGAACGCGAATATCTGACCGACGAAGAGCTCGATAACGAGCGCGCACAGGCACAAAAACTCGTCAACGAGTGGTGCGACTGACCTGACGATATTTCTGCCAGTCGCATGCGTGCAGCCCGTTGAACCGCCAGCCCGATAAACGGACCGATCGCAAACTCGGCGGTGCGGACAATAGCGTCCCGCCGCCGGCCTACCTGCCGGACTTTTGCTCATCGCCCATTGTATTCGGCGTCGTACTGATCGCCGAACTGACTGCGATCGCACTCACGGTGGCTCGACAGACCGAATGGAGCTCTTTCTTCGGCGATCTGGCCAAGACCTCGCTGCTGCTCATCTGGACGAGTCTCGCCATTACGGCAACACTGTGCCTGCTGCGCACACGGCTGAACCGTTACTCGGTAGTCAAAGCCAGCATTCTGACTTTTGCCACGGTCATCGTGATCATCGCCATCGTGTCCGAAGCCATATACTGGCTCGGAACGACTTACCAAACGCCGGGCATGACGGTACCGAACACCTGGTTTCCGCAGAATCGCTGGTACTTCCTGTCGGGCAATATTGTTGTCGGCATCATCATGACCGGTCTGGCGCTGCGCTATTTTTACGTCTCGCATCAGTGGCAGCGCAATGTCGAAAGCGAAGCGTGAACGCGAATTCATGCACTGCAGGCGAGAATTCGCCCGCATTTCCTGTTCAATAGCATGAACACGATCGCGGAGCTGACGCGAACCAACCCGAAAGCGGCCGAAACAGCCGTCGAAAACCTGTCGGACCTGTTTCGCGCATCGCTGGCCGACTCGCAGAAACTGATCCCGCTGGCGCAGGAGCTCGAAGTCACGCGCGTCTATCAGGACATGGAACAACAGCGCCTGGGCGAGCGGCTGGTCGTCAAATGGCAGCTCGACGACATTCCGCTCCAGGCGCGTATCCCGAGCCTGACACTGCAACCGCTGCTCGAAAATGCCATCTACCACGGTGTCGAGCCGTTACCCGACATTGGCGTGGTCGAGATCGAAGGCCGCAGAAAGGGTGACATGATCTACCTGTCGGTCCGCAACCCGCTGCCGATCAGGAAATTCAAGTCCGAAGCCGGCAACCAGATTGCCCTGGAAAATATTCGCGAGCGCCTGGAACTGGCTTTCGGCACTTCGGCGAGCTTGTCACGGGCCATTGACCAGACGCATTATCAGATCAGCATTGCCTTCCCGGTGAAAGAATGACGACCCGAGTCCTGATTGCAGACGACGAAGCCCCTGCGCGATCGCGGATGCGCCGGTTACTCGACGAACTACCCGAATACGAAGTCATCGGCGAAGCAGCCAACGGCACGCAAGTCCTGGAAACCAGTCTCTCCGAGACTCCCGACATCATCCTGCTCGATATTCGCATGCCGGACATGGATGGCATCGAGACCGCCCGCCATCTCGCAGCCCTTGACGAGAGCCCGGCAGTCATTTTCACGACCGCCTTCGACAGCTACGCCATCGAGGCATTCGATGCGCACGCCATCGGCTACCTGCTCAAACCCGTGCGCCGCGAAAAGCTCGAACGCGCGCTGGAATTTGCCTCGCGACTGGCCCGCCCGCAGATCCAGGCGCTCGCCAGCGACCCGCAGCAACCGGTCGCCCGCAACAATATCTGTGCCCGGCGCGGCGCCGATCTGCATCTGATTCCGATCGAAGACGTGATATATTTTCAGGCCGACCAGAAATACATCACGGTTCGTCACGTACACGGTGAAGACCTGATCGACGAAGCGCTCAAGGAGCTGGCCAGTGAATTCGCCGATCGCTTCATCCGCATCCACCGCAGCGCCCTGGTTGCCCTGGCCTGGGTCGAACGCATGGAAAAAACTGCAGACGGCCAGTATGAAGTGTGGCTGCGCGATTGCCTCGAGCCGCTGCCGGTCAGCCGGCGTCATGTCACGGCGGTTAAAGCCTGCGTGAAAAAACGATCCTGAACCGCGCCCAAGCGGAAAGTATGACCCAAACGCTGTCAATGCGACTGTCCGCGAGTATCCGAGCACGTACCGACACGGAATTGACGGTTGTTGTTTCACTTGGATGTCGGATCTGTTTCGTCCCGGGAAACACCCCAAAATCCCCCCACTTCCGGCCAAATCACCGGAAACAATGAAACAGCAATCACCCCGGCACGGTTGTTCCTCCGCCCGTGTACTCTGATAATACGGCCATGAGCGACAACACCACAGACCAGCCGAACGGCCAGGCGGCGTCCGCCGAAGATTCGCCGCCGACCGCAGCAGCCCGCCCCGCACAATCTGCCGGCAAATCGTCAATCAACGAGCAACCGTCCCCGCCGACCACCGCAACATCAACGCCCCGTACAGTCTCCTGGCCCGGCATAGCCGGCCTGCTCGTCGCCTTGCTGGCGGCTGCCGGTGTCGGCTACCTGTGGAACCGGCAGCGGGCACAACAATCCCTGAACGAGCAATTCACCGCGACCCAGCGCGAACTCGAGAAGCGCAGTGCAGAGCTCGGGCGTGTCATCAGCGACATCGGGAACCTCGGCGCCGAAGACCGGAAAATAGAAGACAGCCTGAGCGCGCTGACCAAACGCATCGAGCGTCAGCTCGAAGAGTTGCCGGCGCGCATGACACGTATCGAAGGGACGCTCGACAAAATTCCGGGTGTGGCCGGGCAGGCCCGTTCCGCCTGGCTGCTCGCCGAAGCCGAATACTTCCTGAGAATCGCCAATGCACAGTTGAACCTGGTGGGTAATGTCGACATCTCATTGCGCGCCCTGGAACTGGCCGATGCAAAAATCAAGGATCTCGGCGATCCGGGCCTGACGCGTGTCCGTGCAAAAATCAGTGATGAGCGTACCGCCCTCAAGGCGGTACCCCGACCGGATGCCGAAGGCATCGTTCTGACCCTCGGCAGCCTGGCGAAAACCCTCGATACCCTGCCGCTGTCACACACCGCACCGGATCGTTACAACGCCCGGAACGATAATGTCACCGAGACCGGCTGGCGACGCGCCTGGCGTGTCATCGTCGATGCGCTTGGCAGTATTATCAGCGTCAGGCGCAATGACGAAACCGTCGTCCCGCTGATGTCTGCGACCGAGGAAACGCTGCTGGTCCGCAGCCTGGATGTCGAACTGCAACTCGCACGGCTGGCCGTGATGCGCAACGAGGGCACTTTGTACCGACAGTCATTGGCGACCGTTGCGGACCGGCTCGAAAAATATTTCGACCAGGATTCACAGCAGGTAAAAACGGCGCTGGCCACCCTGGACATGCTCGCCAAAGCCCGGTTGCCCGAAGAACTGCCCGATATCTCCGGTTCGCTCAACCTGTTGCTGAATCTCGGCGATGAGGCCGCCGCCCCATGAAATTCGGCCTGTTTCTCGTCCTGGTTCTGCTCATCGGTTCGGTCGCAGCTCATTTCCTGCTCGAAAACAATGGCTATGTGCTAATCAATTTTCACGGCTACACGGTCGAGATGTCGGTGCCGATACTCATTTTGGTCGCCTTTCTTGCCTACCTGGCCGTCCGGGCACTGGTCCGGCTCTGGCAGGCACCGCGCGAACTCGGCGCCATGACGGCCCGGGCCCGGGCCAAACGTTCCAACCAGCGCATTATGAAAGGCTTCATCGCACTGTCGGAAGGAAAACTCGCCCGCGGTGAGCGCCTGCTGACCCGGGGTGCGGCCGACAGCGAAACGCCGTTGCTGAACTATCTGACCGCGGCGCGCGCCGCGCAGGCCCAGGGGGACCGCCAGCGCCGTGACGGCTGGCTGAAAATGGCCCGGGACAGCGATGGTGAAACCACAAATGCCGTACTGCTGACCCAAGCGGAACTGCAGATTGCCGCCGGCGAATATCCGGCGGCGCACAAAACCCTTGCACAGATTCATAACAGTCAGCCGAACCACCCCCAGGCGCTGAAACTGCTGGGCGAACTGCTGCATACGGAACAGGACTGGCCCGGATTGACCGAATTGTTGCCGAAATTGCGTCGGGCCAGGAATATTCCGGCGCAAACTCTCGATAATTGGACCATCGAGACATTCGAGGCCCAGTTGTCCGTGCCAGACCCCGATATCGAAACGGTCAATGCGCACTGGAACAAGCTGCCCAAAGCGCTGCGCCGAAACAAACGACTGATCCGAGCACATATCAACGCGCTGGTCGCCGGCAACCATGATGAACTTGCCGCAACTGCGATTCGCAAGGCGCTGAAAACAGACCGGGACAGCGAACTCGTTGCCATCTACGGCCGGCTGAAACTCGCTGACAAAAACGGGCAGTTGCGGCAAATAGAAAAATGGTTAAACCAGAACCCCGAGGATCCGGTCATCCTGCTGGCCGCCGGGCGAGCGTGCATTCGCAACGAGCTCTGGGGCAAGGCGCGCAGTTATATCGAATCGAGCATCGCCATTGCGGCCTCGCCGGTCGCCTACCATGAACTCGGTCAGCTAATGCTCAAACTCGATGAACCGGCGGCCGCCACGACCGCTTTCGCCAAAGGTCTGACGCTCAGCACAACGGGGACGCCTGATATTCCACGCCTGGAGAGTGCCGGCTCCGGGCCGTGAGACCGGTCTGCTCAGGGCCTTGAACGGCGACTGTTCAGCCACTCGATCAATGGATCCCATTGCTCCAGATCCGGCCAGGCCAGATACTCCGGCAGCTCGAAGATCCCCAGTCCGCGCACATACGCGCGAATATAATTCTGCGCCTCCCGCAGCGCCGCGACATACGGAATCTTCAGACCTTCCAGATACGCATCGAGTTGCTCGAAAATAATCGTGTATTCGCGAACGCGGTTCGCCACGACAGCCACTTTGACCTGTTTGCGCTTGACCTTGCCGACTTTTGCCAGCTCCCCGATAAATTTTGTCGATGCCTGCATATCAATCGTCGACGGCAGAACCGGCACGATCAGCGTCTCTGCATGACGGACCAGATCCGTCAGTTCAGCACCGTGCGAGCGCGCCGGGGCATCCTCGATGACGATGTCCGTATTCCGGGGCAGATGCGTCAATCCTTCCCGGGCGCCGTCGATACCGGTGATTCCGGCCCGCGTTTCCGGACGACGAGCCAGCCAGTCCAGGCTGGACGCCTGCGGATCATAGTCGACCAGCGCCACACGCTTGCCCCCGGTCGCGTAATGGCTGGCCAGATTCGTGGCTATCGTGCTCTTGCCACAGCCGCCCTTGGAATTTAAAACCATGATGTGACGCATTGTTATTATCCTTTACGCGGTAAACCAAGTCGGTAAACTTAGCGTTCCACTTAACAAAAGACAAGCCACACAGACAGCGGTTTCATTTGCAGCGACGATATAATCGCGCAATTTCCCAACCGAGGACCGGCAAACTCCAATGCGTATTCCTTTCACCAAAATGCAGGGCCTTGGCAATGACTTCGTCCTTATCCAGACACCGGGCGGCATTGCCCTGCCGGTCGAAACGATTTGCCGGCTCGCCGATCGGCGCACGGGCGTTGGCTTCGATCAATTGCTGTGGCTCGAGCCGCCGCGTACCGAGGGCGCCGATGTGTTTTACCGCATCTTCAATGCCGACGGCACCGAGGCCGAACAGTGTGGCAACGGAGCCCGCTGCATCGCGCACCTCATCGGCGCTGGAATGGACCGGGAACTGTTGCTCGAGCATCCGGGCGGGCTGTCGCGCGCGCGGCTGGAGGAAAACGGCGAGGTCTCGGTCGAACTCGGCGAGCCCGATTTTCGCCCTGAATCACTGCCGTTCATTACCGGGGAGGATGAGCCGCCGTACATGATCGACACCGGGGATCGGGACATCGAAATCGCCATCGTGTCGATCGGCAACCCGCATGCCGTTCTTCGCGTTGACGATATCGACAATGCACCTGTCGCAACCCTCGGACCACGGCTCGAAAACCACGCCAGATTTCCAAACCATGCTAATATCGAATTCATGCAGGTTGTCGCTGCCGACTGCATTCGATTACGGGTTTACGAACGCGGGGTCGGAGAAACGCAGGGCTGTGGAACCGGCGCCTGCGCCGCAGTCGCTGTCGGTCAAACAGACTGCGCGCTCGGCCCGGTCGTTGCAGTCGATCTGCCCGGCGGACAGGTCACCGTGCGTTGGGATGGCCCGGGATCATCCATCTGGCTGACCGGGGAGGCGGTAACCGTTTTCGAGGGTACGGTTAACATATGAATATTGTCGAGCAAGCCGAGTCCGCGTCGGCCGAACAGAACGATGCAAGCATCGCAGAGTATCTGCAGGCAAATCCCGATTTCTTCGCTCGTAACAGTGACTTGCTGGCTGATTTACAGCTGCCGCACAGTACCGGCGGTGCGGCTGTCTCCCTGATCGAGCGACAGGTATCGGTTCTGCGCGGACGCAACCGGCAGATCGAAGCCAAGTTGCGCGACTTCATGCAGGTCGCGCAAAGCAACGACGAAATCGCGAACAATATCCACTTGCTCGCGCTGCTGCTGATGCGCGCCGGTTCGCCTGACAACGTGATCGCGACGATTGAGGAGCAATTGCGCACGACATTCAATGCCGACCGCCCCGTTCTCGTCCTGTTTGACGAAGATGCCGCCGACCCGAATGACAGCCTGTTTCTGCGCCGGATTCGGCGCGATCATCCCGCCATCGGGCCCTTCAAGACATTCCTGCAAGCCGGCCGCGCCCGCTGCGGTACCGTGCGTGACGCACAACGCAACTTCCTGTTCGGCGAGTCGGATGTAGAAGTCGGCTCCGTGGCGCTGATCCCGCTCGGCCATCATTGCGAAGTCGGTTTCCTGGCCATTGGATGCCGCGATCCCGACCATTTCCATCCCGGCAAGAGCATCGATTTTCTGACCCGCATCGGCGAACTGGTCGCTGCAGCCCTGATCAGGTAATCGCGTCTTCCGGGTAATCTCCTCATCGCCCGTCACAGCGACTCGAATCGCACCTCCCCGCCAACCATGTTTCCGCCACCGGTTTGCTGACCCATGAACGAGCGTCAATGGCAGTTCGTCGAACGGTTTCTCCAGCATCTCGCGCTGGAACGGCGCCTGTCGGCACATACGACGAAAAGCTATCGCCGCGACCTCACCTGCTTCCGGGAATTTTGCGAAGAAAACAACATTGCCTGCTGGAAAGACCTGAGCGTTCACCATCTGCGTCGATTCGCAGCAGTGAGTCATGCCCGGGGACTGAGCCCACGCAGCGTCCAGCGGCGCCTGTCCGGCGTACGCAGTTTCATGAATTACCTGATCCGCGAGGGCGAATCGCTCGGCGACGACGCGCTGACGCAGAACCCTGCCGCGGGCGTTTCGGCACCGAAAATTGCCCGCTCACTGCCCAATACGCTCGATATCGAACAAATGGGCCGCCTGCTCGATATCCGCGGTACCGATCCGGTCACCCGACGCGACCGTGCCATGCTCGAACTACTCTATTCATCCGGGTTGCGGCTGGCAGAACTCGTCGGCCTCGATCCGCTGGACATCGATTTTGGTGACAACCTCGTCAGGGTAACGGGCAAGGGCGACAAACAACGCGTGATTCCGGTTGGACGAATGGCCCGCGACGCCCTTAAGGACTGGCTGCGGGTTCGTTGCCGGCTCGCCAACCCGGACGAGACCGCCTTGTTCGTCGGGGTCCGCGGGCGGCGCATCAGCCCGCGGACGATTGAAAGCCGGGTCAAACACTGGGCCAGAAATGCCGGCATCCCGCAGCGGGTCTACCCGCACCTGTTCCGCCACAGCTTCGCGACCCACTTGCTCGAATCCAGCCGGGACCTGCGCGGCGTGCAGGAATTGCTCGGCCATGCCGATATCAGCACGACGCAGATCTACACTCACCTTGATTTTCAACATCTTGCCCAGATATACGATAAGGCGCATCCGCGCGCGCGGCGGCGGGGAAGGGATTAGGGCCTGGAAATTCGGGGTCTGACCCCGAATTTTTTACCAGGAAAAAAAATGGAACAATTTAGGGGCACGACGATCGTGTCGGTCAGACGCAACGGTATCGTCGCCGTCGGCGGAGATGGTCAGGTCAGCATGGGCAATACCATCATGAAGGGTAATGCCCGCAAGATTCGCCGACTCGCAGAGGGTCGCGTCATCGCCGGTTTTGCCGGCGGAACGGCCGATGCATTCACATTATTCGAACTGTTCGAGGCCAAACTCGAGCAATACGGCAAGCTGGCGCGTGCGGCAATCGAGCTGGCCAAGGACTGGCGTACCGATCGGCGCCTTCGGCGCCTCGAGGCGCTGCTGGTCGTGGCAGACAAGGAGGCTTCCCTGATCGTATCGGGCAATGGCGACGTCATCGAGCCCGAAGACGACCTGATGGCCATTGGTTCCGGAGGGCCGTTTGCCCAGGCAGCCGCTCGTGCATTGCTGGAGAACTCGGATCTCGACGCCGGGACGATCGTGCGCAAAGCACTGGAAATCGCCGCCTCGATCTGTGTCTACACCAATGACAACATTATCCTCGAGAGCCTGGAGGCGAACGAAACAGCATGTCCCAAATGACCCCGCGCGAAATCGTCCAGGAGCTGGATAAACATATTATTGGCCAGAACCCCGCCAAGCGTGCCGTCGCCATTGCCTTGCGCAACCGCTGGCGTCGCATGCAGGTCGACGAACACCTGCGCAACGAAATTACCCCAAAAAACATATTGATGATCGGTCCGACCGGTGTCGGCAAAACCAAAATCGCCCGACGTCTCGCGAGCCTGGCCAAGGCGCCGTTCATCAAGGTCGAGGCAACCAAGTTTACCGAGGTCGGCTATGTCGGGCGCGAGGTCGACAGTATCGTGCGCGACCTGATGGATATCTCCGTCACGCTGACCCGCGACACGGAAATGAACAAGGTCAGGCACCGTGCCGAAGATATCGCCGAAGATCGCATTCTCGACGTGCTGCTGCCGATGCCCGACAGCGGGGAAGAGAACCCGTCTACCGCCGAAACCCGGCAGAAATTCCGCAAAATGTTGCGCGAAGGCAAGCTCGACGACAAGGAAATCGAACTCGAAGTACAAATGGCTTCGGTCGGGGTCGAAATCATGGCGCCGCCGGGCATGGAAGAAATGACCAGCCAGTTGCAGGGGATGTTCCAGAACCTGGCAAGCCCGAAGAAACAGACGCGCAAGCTCAAGGTTGCCGATGCCTTCAAACTGCTGACCGAAGAGGAAGCCGGCCAGCTGATCAACGAGGACGAGATCAAGATCCAGGCGCTGAAAAATGTCGAAGAAAACGGCATCGTGTTCATCGACGAACTCGACAAAGTCGCCCGGCGTTCCGACACGGCGGGCGTCACGGGCGGTGACGTTTCGCGTGAGGGCGTGCAGCGTGACCTGCTGCCGCTCGTCGAGGGCTGCACGGTCACGACCAAATACGGCATGGTCAGAACCGATCACATTCTGTTTATCGCATCTGGCGCCTTTCACGCCTCCAAACCCTCGGACCTGATTCCCGAGCTGCAGGGCCGGTTTCCGATCCGTGTCGAACTCAGCGCCCTGACCAGCGACGACTTCGTGCGCATCCTGACCGAACCCGATGCGTCACTGACGGAACAATATATATCGCTGATGGCGACCGAGCATGTCGAGCTGAAATTCGAAGCATCGGGTGTACGGCGTACCGCCGAGGTGGCATTCAGAGTCAACGAACAGAACGAAAATATCGGTGCCCGACGGCTGCATACGGTCCTCGAACGCCTGCTCGAAGTCATCTCGTTCGAGGCAGCAGACCGCGGCGGAGAATCGGTGACCGTCAACGCCGGCTATGTCGACGAACACCTCGGCGAACTCGTCAAGGATGAGGACCTGAGTCGCTACATCCTGTAAGGGGGCTGGGGCCGTGGCCATGCCCCGCACCTGACCTGCCAAGGGATGCATGAACGGCGTATCGGCGATTCAGGCGGTCCGAAAGCAGGTCTGCGGCATATCCGACACCCTTTCCCCCGCTGTCCCGATATAATGCCTCCCCTATGACCACTGACTCCCCCACTACCCACTTCGGCTACGAACGGGTCGCCACCGACCGGAAGGTCGAACGTGTCCGCGAGGTATTCGACTCGGTGGCACCGAACTACGACCTGATGAACGACCTGATGTCGGGGGGTCTGCACCGGCTGTGGAAACGATTCACGCTGACGAAAACCGGCCTGCATGCCGGCGACCTCGCCCTGGATGTCGCCGGGGGCACGGCCGACCTGACCGCGGGCATGAGCCGCCAGGTCGGCGCATCCGGGCTGGTCTGCCTGACCGACATCAACGCGGCGATGCTCGATCAGGGCCGCCGACGCCTGGTCAACGACGCCATTGTCGGCAATGTCGCCATTGTGCAGGCGAATGCAGAATGCCTTCCGTTCGCCGATGACACCTTTCATTGCATCACCATCGGTTTTGGTCTGCGTAATGTCACCGACAAAGCGGCGGCGCTGGCCTCGATGCGACGCGTACTCAAACCCGGCGGTCGCCTGCTGATCCTGGAATTCTCCAGACCGGCGCTGAACGTCATCGAGCCGTTATACGAATTCCACCTGTTCAGGGTGCTGCCGGCACTGGGCCGCATCGTGGCCAGGGACCGGGCGAGCTATCAATACCTGGCCGAATCGATTCGCATGCACCCCGACCAGGACACCCTGCTCGACATGATGGCCGGGGCCGGTCTGGAAGACAGCCTCTATCACAACCTGGCGGGTGGTATCGTGGCCCTGCACATCGGCTACAAATACTAGCGCCCGACCGCGCACCCGGACACGACCTTGCTATTCGAACTGCTCCTCAGTCCCGCCGCATCGTTGATCAATCAGGGTATTGATGACAATGACGATGCGCAGAACCTGTGCGAGGAACTGGACGGACGCTCATTGCGCATCGTCGCGAAACCGTTACCGAAACCGATCCTGATTGCAATCACGGACGGCATGGTCGATCTGTCGACCGATTCGCAGCGGCCGGCCGACACCGAAATCACCGGCACCCTCATCGAACTCAACCGGCTGATGTTTATCGACAGCCAGGCGCCCATCCGCGAAGGCCATGTCGAAGTGATCGGTGACATCGACATGGCCGACCGTTTTCGCCAATTGTTACTTTGCGCCCGCCCGGACCTTGAAGACCGGCTGGCGGACTGGTTCGGCGAATCGATGGCCGCCCGGTTGGCGGCCTTCGCCCGCGACACCCGGGACCGGGCCGTCGACACCGCCGAAGACCTGGCCGAGCGGGCAGCCGATTACCTGCACGAAGATACCCGCCAGCTACCGGTACGCAGCGAGATCGAGGCATATTTCAACGCCGTCGACGAACTGGTCAACTCGGTCGAACGCCTCGAAGCGCGAATCGACCGGCTGTCGGAGAAACCGTTGACGTGAAACGCCTGCGACTGTTCATGCGCTTGCTCGGTATCCAGCGCGTGCTGGTCCGTCACGGACTCGACGGGCTGATTTCGTCCACCCACCTGTTTCGTCCGCTGCGCTTCGGGTTTTATCTGTGGCCGCCCAACTGGGGCCGTAAGCGATCGTCCGCTCCGCGCGGTCAGCGAATTCGCGAGGCGCTGGAAGAACTCGGCCCGATCTTCGTGAAATTCGGCCAATCGGTGTCGACACGCCAGGACCTGCTACCCGAGGATATCGGTATCGAACTGGCCAAACTACAAGACCAGGTGCCGCCGTTTCCCGGCGAGCAGGCGCTGCAAACGATCCGCGATGCCTTTGGACAACCGGCCGATGCGGTATTTGCCCAATTCACTCCCGAGGCCCTGGCTGCCGCTTCAATTGCCCAGGTCCATGTCGCATCGCTGCACAACGGCCTCGAAGTCATCGTCAAGATCCTGCGGCCCAACGTGCAAAAGGAAGTCGAACGCGACATCGAGGTTTTGTATCTGATCGCGGGCCTGGCACAACGCTACTGGACAGACGGCCGGCGCCTGCGCCCGATCGAAATCGTCGCGGAGTATGAAAAAACGGTCCTGAACGAACTGGACCTGATGCGCGAGGCGGCAAACGCCGCCCAGCTCCGGCGTAACTTCAATGGTTCGCCGCTGATCTATGTGCCGGAGGTCTACTGGGACTTTTGCCGGACGCAGGTCATGGTCATGGAACGCATCCACGGCGTGCCGATCAGCGACATGGACAGCCTGCGCCGCGCCGGCACGAACTTCAGGCGGCTGGCAGCAAACGGTGTCGAGATTTTCTTCACGCAGGTCTTTCGCGATAACTTTTTTCATGCCGACATGCATCCGGGTAACATCTTCGTCGAAGTCGACGATCCGGAGAATCCGCGTTATGCCGCCGTGGACTTCGGCATCGTCGGTACGCTCGAAGACGGCGACCGGCGCTATCTGGCCGAAAACTTTCTGGCCTTTTTCGACCGCGACTATCACCGCGTTGCGCAATTGCACGTCAATTCCGGCTGGGTACCGCCCGACACGCGCGTCGACGAGCTCGAATCGGCCGTTCGCACGGTCTGTGAACCGATTTTCAACAAACCGCTCAAGGATATTTCGTTCGGCCAGGTATTGCTCCGGCTATTCCAGGTGGCGCGGCGCTTCGACATGGAAGTGCAGCCGCAATTGATTTTGCTGCAGAAAACGCTCGTCCAGATCGAAGGACTGGGGCGTGAGCTGTATCCCGATCTCGACCTGTGGGAAACCGGCCAGCCGGTACTGAAAAAATGGATGACGGCCCAGACCGGACCCAGGGCAACGGCCGAACGCATCTGGCGCGAGCTGCCGGAAGTTCGCTACGTACTCGAACGCCTGCCGAGCGTCGCGCGCCGACTCGTCGACCAGGCGCTGGCCAATGACGGCAAACTGCCGATCCCCGATCGCCAGGCCATATACCGGCGCGAGCGGCGTCAGTTCCGGGTTATTGCCGGTGCAGCGGGCATCATGGCCGGCGCGTTGTTGATCGGACTCGACGCAGGGCCCGATTGGGTCGGATGGGGGTTGGGGGCGGCCGGCGTGTTCGGACTGTACCTGGGGAGGCCCAAACCGCCGCTGGATCGGGGATGAGAATGGTTGTTCTTTCCCGGTACGGCCTTCGACATGCCCGGGGAAAGACGCCAAAACTCATCATCCCGTTCGCCGGCTCCTATTATGTTCCCCGCAAGGACTCAAGAAACACGGTCGGATCGCTGCCCGCCTCGAGCTGTTCGACCAGCGCCGAACCGACGATGACGCCGTCGGCATGCCGCGCGAGGCTGCGAACCTGTTCGGCCCGTCGTACGCCGAAACCAGCGCAGACCGGAATATCGACCAGCGACTTGACGCGATCGAGATAGGCCGGCACCTCGGCCGGCAAATCATTGACGCCACCGGTGATGCCCCTGACCGTCACGGCATAGACAAAGCCCTTGCTGGCCGCGCAGAGCCGCGCCATGCGCTCGTCCGGCGTTGCCGGGGTGACGAGCTGGATCAGCGCGAGCCCCCGTTCATCGAGCGCGTGACGAAACGCCTCACCCTCTTCGAGCGGCAGGTCGGGCACGATAAACCCGCAGACACCCGCTTCGATGCTGTCCCGGGCGAGCGCCTCGTAGCCGTAAACGAGTAACGGATTCAGATAACTCATCAATACGAGCGGCGCGCCGACCGGTGCGCCCGCCGCCAGTTCGGCGAGAATCCGGCGCAGCGAAACACCCTGCTCCAGCGCGATCCGGCTCGAACGCTGAATCGTGACGCCATCGGCCATCGGGTCGGAAAACGGTACCCCGATTTCGATGACATCTCCGACCGCGGCAATTTTTCTGACCGTGTCCATGAAGGCACTCTTGTCCGGATATCCGGCCGTCAGGTACGGCACAAGCCCCACTCGACCGGCCGCCACGGCGCCGGTCAGCGCGGCGGTTATTCTTTCATGCGGTTTCATCCAGGTGCCACCCCGACTTTCGCCCGGTCGCGATCGATTTCCCGGCTCAGGGTCGCCATGTCCTTGTCACCCCGGCCGGACAAACCGATCAGGACGCGCGTGCCGGGATTCGCACTTGCCCAGGCTTTTGCGCCGGCCAGGGCATGCGCCGATTCCAGGGCGGGCAGGATGCCTTCGGCCACGCAACATTCATGCAGCGCGGCCAGTGCCTCGGTATCTGTCGCCGAGGTATACGTCACCCGGCCGATGGCCTTGAGCAATGAATGCTCCGGACCGACGGCTGGATAGTCCAGGCCGGCCGACACCGAGTGCGTCTCCTGTACCTGTCCGTTCTCGTCGTGCAGCAGGATCGAATAACAGCCATGCAGCACGCCGGGCGTTCCGGTTGCCAGTGTCGCGGAGTTGTCGCCCAAGCCGGTGCCGCGCCCCCCGGCCTCGACGCCCAGGAGTTTCACCTTCTCGTCGCCGAGAAAGGGGTGAAACAGGCCGATCGCGTTCGAACCGCCACCGACGCAGGCGACTGCCACGTCGGGCAATCCGCCGGTCATGGCCGCCATTTGCCTGCGCGCCTCGCGCCCGATGACGGTCTGCAATTCACGCACGAGATACGGATAGGGATGCGGGCCGACGGCGGAGCCGAGCAGATAGTAACTACCTTCCGGATCGGCGACCCAGTTGCGGAACGCCTCGTCGATGGCCGCGCGCAGGGTCCGGTCGCCGGATTCGACAGCCACGACCGTGGCCCCGAGCTGAAGCATCCGGTCGACATTCGGTGCCTGGCGCTCCATGTCGACGGCACCCATGTACACGACGCACGGAATGCCCGTGCGTGCGCAGGCTGCGGCCGTGGCGACGCCATGCTGTCCGGCGCCGGTCTCGGCAATCACCCGTTGCGCACCGATTTTCCTGGCCAGCAGCGCCTGGCCCAGCGCATTGTTGATCTTGTGCGCGCCGGTGTGCGCCATGTCCTCGCGCTTCAGAAACACATCGGCGCCCCAGCGCGCGGACAATCTGCGGGCATGCGTCAGCGCCGTCGGCCGGCCGACCCAGGTTTCCAGCTCACGACCGAGTTCGGCGACGAACTCCGGATCGGCCAGGTACTTCTGCACACCGGTTTCGAGTCGCTCGAGTGCCGGCATCAGCGTCTCGGGCGCATACCGGCCACCGAACGGTCCGAACCTGCCGTGCTCGTCCGGCAACCGCCCGCCGAGCAATTTCGTCAACAGCGCCTTGCGCTCGATCGCACTTAACTCAACCTGCATCCGAATCCTCCGTTTCCCGTACGGCCTGGATAAAGGCCGCTATCTTATCCCGATCCTTGACACCACGGCGGACCTCGACGCCACTGCTGACATCCACACCCCAGGGCGCTACCTGCCGGATGGCCGCCGCGACATTGGCCGCATCGAGTCCGCCGGCGAGCATCAGCCGGGTCGTGCGTGCCAGCCTGGCGGCTCGATCCCAGTCGGCCCGTTGCCCGGCCCCGCTGACGGATGCCTCGAACAACGCCGGCGAAGTCCGGGCAACAGCATCCTCATCGAGCGATTCCGAATCACGAAAAACCGCCATGCGCCTGATGCCTTTGCCGACCGCGAGGTGCGTGAAATCCGCCGCTTCGGTCTGCAACCAGTCGGGATGAAAACCGCCGGCGACCTCTGCCCATTCGGCCGGTGTCGGGTGGTGCATGACAGCCACGCGGGCCACATGCGAAGGACACTGACGCGTCATGCGCCAGGCCTGCTCGACACTGACCCGCCGCGGCGAATCGGCAAACACAAAACCAATCGCATTCGCCCCGGCTTCAATGGCCGCCCGGACCATGTCCGATGACGTCAGCCCGCAGATCTTTACCCAAACCGCCATCGTTCGATCAACGCCGTTGCACGCCACGACCGGCCCTGAGCAAGGCCGACACGGCACCCGCCGGTTCATGACTGCGCATCAACGCCGTGCCGACCAGGGCCAGGCGATAACCGGCCCCGGACACCAGCGCGGCTCTGTCCGGCGAATCGACACCGCTCTCGGCAACCCACGGAATCGAAGCGGGCAGTTGTTCGGCCAGCCACCTGAACCGGGTGAACTCGACCTTGAGGGTGCGCAGGTCCCGGCAATTGATGCCGAGTAGCATCCGGCACGTGCCATCGGCCCGAATCGCCGGCATCAGATCGGCCATGGCCGGGACGCAACGCACCAGGTCCGGCTCATCGAATGCCTCGACGAGTGCGAACATGCCCAGGTCGAATGCCGTTTGCAGCATCTCGCGCAATACCGGCGGCTCGAGGATCGCGGCAATCAACAACACACCGCCGGCACCGGCGGCCCGGGCCTCGACGACCTGATAGGGATCGACGAGGAAATCCTTGCGCATGACCGGTATCGCCCCGATCCCGGCCGCGATCTGTTCCAGGTCCGCCAGCGAGCCGGCAAACCGCACCGGTTCGGTCAACACCGAGATCGCCGCCGCACCGCCGGCAGCGTATTTACCGGCCTGCCCGGCCACGGATAAGGCCGGATCGACGAGCGGCCCGGCCGAGGGCGAACGCTTCTTGACCTCGGCAATCAGATCAAACCCCGCCGTGGATAATTGCAGGGGTGGCGGGCATTTTTGCGCACCGGCCCGGCGTTCGAGCGTTACCCGATCAATCGACTTACGTGCCGCGTCCAGACGCACGACGCTCGCCGCCGCCATCGCGCGCAGAAAGTCTTCGCCGGAGTGTGCCGCTGTACCGGTCATCGCCGGACCTCGAAAGCCCGCAGTCTGGCGAGCAGGTTTTTTGCCGCACCGTCATCGAGCGCGGCATTGGCCTGTTCGATGCCGTCGTACAAATCGCCCGCCGTGCCCGTCAGTTCGAGCGCGAGCCCGGCGCCGAGCACGAGGGCATCACGATGCGGACCACGACTCCGGCCAGTCAGCACTGCTTCCAGCGCGGCGGCATTGAAATCGGCGTCGCCGCCGGCCAGGTCTGCCGGCGAACACCCGGGTATGCCGAAGTCCAGCGGATCCCGGGACATTTCGATCACCTCGCCCGGCTGCACATCGAACAACGTAAAGCGGCCGACCGGCGTCGCCTCGTCCCAGCCCGGTTCGCCGTGAATCACGAACGCCCGCTTGATCGGCATACCGACCAGCGCATCGGCCAGCAGGCGGGCCGTCGGCAGATCGAACGCGCCGACCAGGTGGAAGGGCGGGCGGGCCGGATTCATCAGCGGTCCGAGCAGGTTGAACACGGTGCGCACGCCCAGCGCACGCCGGACGGGTACAACCGCCTTCATCGCCGGATGGAAAAACGGGGCAAACAAAAAGGCAAAACCACATTCGACAAGACAGGCCGACACAGCCTCCGGGCCATCGGGCAGAACAAGTCCGAGCGCTTCGAGCACATCGGCGCTGCCGGACTTCGACGACACGGATCGATTGCCGTGTTTTACAACCGGAAGCCCGCAGGCGGCCGCCAGCAGGGCCGTGCCGGTCGAGATATTCACGCTGCCCGAACCGTCGCCGCCCGTGCCGACAATGTCGATGGCCGGCAGGCCGTCGGGCAAACAAACCGTTCGTGCGAGCTCGCGCATGGCGGTAGCAAAACCGCGCACTTCTTCAGCCGTTTCGCCCTTGATTCGCAAGGCAATCAGCAACGCCGCGCTCATCGCCCGGGGCAGGGCCTTGTCGGCCAGCAAACGCATCAGATCTGCCGCTTCGGTTTCGCCCAGATCCTCATCCGCCAGCAATCGATTCAGGACTACCCGTGCGTCGATGCTCATAAGTTCAGAAAGTTCTTCATCAATTTATCGCCCTCGGGCGTCAGAATACTTTCGGGATGGAACTGCACGCCTTCGATCGGCAGATCACGGTGGCGCACACCCATGATCTCGCCACGGCCCGTTTGCGCTGTCACGACGAGATTCTCCGGCATGCTGTCAGATTCGGCGGCCAGCGAATGATAACGCCCGGCCTCGAACGGTCGCCCGAGACCGGCATAGATCGTCTTGCCGTCGTGCTCGATCATCGATGTTTTACCATGCATCAGGCGCTCGGCCGAGACAATCCTGCCGCCGAAATGGTGCACGAGACTCTGGTGTCCGAGACATACGCCCAGGATCGGTACCCGGCGTTCGAAGGCGGCAATCATGTCGAGCGACACGCCGGCATTTTCCGGTCGGCCCGGCCCCGGCGAAATGCACAAATGCGTCGGTTCGGCGTCCAGCGCCTGCTCGACGGTAATCTGATCGTTGCGATATACGTCAACCTGCGCGCCGAGGACGAGAAAAGCCTGTACGAGGTTATAGGTGAAAGAATCGTAGTTATCGATCAGCAGCAAATGCGGTTTCACAATCCCTCCCCGGCCATGGACAGTGCCTGGCGCAATATTGCGCTCTTGGCCAGAACTTCTTCGTATTCCGTTTGCGGCACGCTGTCGGCCACGATGCCGGCTCCGGCCTGGTAACTGTATTCACATTCACTGAATACGAGCGTGCGAATGGCGATGGCATGATCCATGTCGCCGCCGGCGCCGAAGTAACCGACCGTGCCGGCATACACGCCCCGCCGAACCGGCTCCATCTCGTCGATCAATTGCATCGCACGGATTTTCGGCGCACCGACCAGCGTACCGGCCGGGAAAGCGGCGGCGAACAGGTCGAAGGCATCCTTGCCCCGGGCCAGCTCGCCCTGCACGCCGCTGACGATATGAATGACGTGACTGTAGCGTTCGATCGATCGAAAGGGATCGACATACACCGACCCGGCTGCAGCGACACGGCCCAGATCGTTGCGCGCCAGGTCAACCAGCATGACGTGCTCGGCATTTTCCTTGATATCCGCTAGCAGTGACTGCTCGTTCGCAAGGTCCCCCGCCGGATCATCTCCACGCGGACGCGTGCCGGCAATCGGCCTGAGCGCGGCCCGGCCATTGTGACATTTGACGAGCGCTTCGGGTGAGGAGCCGACGACCTGCAGGTCGCCGAGATCGAAAAAAAACATATACGGCGACGGATTGAGCAGTCGTAACGCACGATACGCCTCGAATGGCGACAATTCATGCGTACCGGAAAAACGGACCGATAACACAATCTGGTAAATCTCGCCGCGCGCGATGTAATCCTTGCTGCGCGCCACCGCCATCTTGAACGCCTCGTCCGACAGGCTCTGCACCGGATCGGAATAACTGCCGTTGCCCGGTCGGGCCGGCAAGGGTCCCCGCAATAACCGGATCACCGCTTCGCGCAAGTCCAGACGCGCTTCCTCCGTACCCGAGTGCAGCAGGGCAATACGCCGCGTGAGGTGATCGAAGATCAGCAGGGATTCGGTCGCCAGGTAAGCCGCCTCCGGCGCATTCGGTATCGACGCGCCCGCCGGTGCATTGTCCAGTCGTTCGAAATAGCGCACGAGGTCATAGCCTGCAATACCGACCAGACCGCCGGAAAAGGGCAGCCCCGGTACTTGCGGCTGCAAGGCCGGTGCATCGGCCAGCGTTGCGCGCAACGCTGCGAGCAGGCCCTCCATCGATTCAGGCCGCGGATGCTGCCGCCCGTCAATACACAGGCCCGACGCATCGAGACGAAAGTTCCGCGCCTCACCGAAACCGAGAAACGAATAACGCGCCAGGTGTGCGCCGCCTTCGACGCTCTCCAGCAAAAAGCGCGGTTTCAACGCCTCCAGCTTCAGATACGTGGAAACCGGCGTATCGAGATCGGCGCTGATATCAAAAGGTGGTTCCATCGGTCAGGCAACCCAAATTACACGTTGAAAAAATTCATCCAATAAAAAACCCATCGCCGCTCAGCGGAGATGGGTTTTTCGACCGTTTTATACTAATGCGCTAGCCCGCAACCCTCTCCATGGAGGAAGGCCACCAACCGATTCCCTTGCAGACTGCACAATTCATGCCGGACAGTATCTCTGCACATAGCCCGGCCGTCAAGGGTACCCGCAATCAGATGTCATCTGTCGCAGGCGCCTTTTCGTCCGACATACCCCGACCAACAACTACAAATCGTAAAGCATCGGCAAAACAACCGTAAACACAGCCCACATCACCAGCGTCAACGGAATCCCGACCCGCATGAAATCCGAGAATTTATACGCCCCCGCACTCATGATCAGCAGATTCGTGTGATAACCGATCGGCGTCGCAAAACTCATATTTGCACCGAAAATCACCGCCAGAATGAACGGCTCCGTCGGTGCATTGATTTGCTGCGCAATACTGATCGCAACAGGCGTCCCGATCGCCGCCGCCGCATTGTTGGAGATCACATTCGTTAACAAGGTCATCAGCAGAATCAGACCGCTCAGGATCAACGGTACCGGTAATGGTTGCATGATAAATACGAACCATTCGGCAATGAACCGGGCGCCACCGGTTTCCATCAGTGCAGAACCGAGCGACAGGCTTGCGACAATGATCATGATGACCGGAATATTCAGCGCATCTCCGGCCTCGCGCCACTGGATACACCCGGTCAGCAGCATCATGAAAACACCGCATACTGCAGCCACCGAAATCGGCAGAATTCCGGTTGCGGCAAATGCAACGACGCCCAGGAGAATCCCCAGCGCGACAGGCGCGCGCTTCGTATGCGGCAGGTCGGTGGTCGCGTCGAGCACGAGCATTGAACCGCTCTCGCGCAAAGCCTGAATCGAGTCACGCGATCCCTGCACGAGCAAAACGTCGCCGGCTCGCAGCCGGATTGCGCCCAGATCGCCGCTGACGTCATGGGAAGAACGGGCGCGGTGAATGGCGAGCGGGACCAAGCCGAAACGGTTGCTGAATTGTGCTGCATCCAGCGTCCGATGATGCAATGCCGAGCCGCGGGTAATCACGACTTCCGCCAATTGCTGTCCCCTGGTCTCCAGCGGCACTTCGTCACTGACCGGATGCTCGCCGTCCGACACGTTATACAGGGTTGCGCCCAGTACCTGCTCAAACTCTTTGAGCCTTTCGGCCGAATCCTTGACATACAGCCGGTCGCCCGGTTGCAGTTTAACGGACGGCAATTTGGCAACAAACAGTGTTTCCCCACGCTGAATCCGGTCGATGCGCAGGCGCCCTTCGGTCTTCGTGCGGACCTCGGCCAGTGTCTTGCCGGGGGCAAACCCGTCCTCGTTGATATACAGGACAGCGCTGAACAGGCGCGGCGACGTATCGTCCATGAATGCCTTGCGAACGGGCAACATGCGCGGTGCGATCAGCCACAAGAACAACAATCCGGCGCCGCCGGCAATCAAAACCGGCAGCGTGAAATCGAACATGCCGAAGCGATGCTCCCCAAGATCGGCCGCAATGCCCACGACCAGCAAATTCGTCGACGTTCCGATCGTCGTCGCCATGCCGCCGATCAGGGTTGCCAGGCCCATTGGCATCAGAATTTTCGACGGCGGACGCCCGGCCCGGATGCACACGGCGACGAGCACCGGCAGCAGCATGACCACGATGGGCGTGTTATTCAAAAATGCGCTGCATACCGCGCCGACCAGCAGCGTCGCCAACAGAGCCAGTGTCGGGCGCTCAAGCCAGTGACTCGACATCATCGATGCCAGCGGCTGCAGGGCACCGGTGGCCTCCAGGCCACGCCCCAGAATCAATAAGGCACAAATCGTAACCAGCGCTTCATGACCGAAATTGGAGAAAAAATCTGTCGGCTGGATATTGTTATACGGAAAAATCAGGAACATCAGCACGAGGATGACGAGGACACCGAGTCCCGTCGTTTCCAGGGGAATCCGGTCTTTCGTAAACAGATACATCGCCACGCAGGTCAGGCAGATGACGGCAATGGCATGCAGTTCGGGAAGTTGCGGCAAAATCGACCCTTGCTTGTATATGACAAAACTGCCCGATGCTGGCGGGCAGCGTAAGAATACCTGTAAACAGGCCGAGAATCCCCCCGCCGAAGGACACGGACAAGATATGCGAAAATGCTTCCATCTGGCTCGATTCGGTCTTAAGATCCGCAAATAATATTGGCAATCAGTCACTTCGCGTTTCCGCACCAGCGCCACCCACGCATTATCCGGCTATCCTCTTGCACCATGCCTGTCAGTGATCCGACCGAAGCAACGGGGTTGCACCCCACGGCACGCCCTGCCGAAAAACGCCAGGACATCGCGTTTGAGCAGAAAGACGCAGCGCTGCGTCATGATGTGCATAACCTGGCGGCGATGATTGGCGAATTGCTCAAGGAACAGGGCGGTGATTCTCTTTTCGATGTGGTCGAGGCGGCACGGCGAACCGCCATCGATCGGCGCGAGGGCGACGCCAAAGCCGGCAAACATCTCGATGCGCTCGTGCATTCGCTGTCACCGCTCAGCGCAAGAAATTTCGTACGCGCGTTTTCAACTTATTTTCAGGTCGTCAATACCGCAGAACAGGTGCATCGCATTCGCCGCTGGCGCGACTATCTGAAAGACTCCTCGATTCGCCAGCCGGGCGGGATCGAAGAAACCGTGTTCAGGCTCAAGGAAGCAGGGTTAAGCCTGGACGATGTACTCAAGCTGTTGCAGTCTCTGGACATCGAGCCGGTCTTTGCTGCCGACAGCATCGAGCCGACGCGTCGAACCATCCTGCGCAAGCAGCAAAATATCGTCAAAAGACTGGTCGACATCCAGAATCCGGTATTGACGCCGCAGGAAATCAAGGGCTGTCTCGAGAGCATCCGGTCCGACATCACGACAATCTGGCAAACGGAGGAGCATCCTCACGAAGAACGCACCATTGCCGACGAAGTAGAGCACATGCTGTTCTTTCTGACCGATGTCATTTACCGGGCCATTCCGCCTTTTTACGAACGAATTGCCGACTCGCTGCAACTGGCCTATGGCGAAGAAGCAACCGACATCAAACTCCCTACCATGCTGCATTTTGCCTCGTGGATTGGCGGGGATTTCGAATCCAGGCCGGATATTACCGGGCGTCCGATCCGCGAAACGCTCGCCCGGCAACGTACGCTGATTCTCGACCTGTATTTCAGGGAAGTGCAGGTTCTGGCGCAAAAACTGAGCCAGAGTCTAAGCCGGGTTTCGGTTTCCGACGAACTGATAAAACGAACGCGGCAATATGCGACCCAGTTTCCCAGCGCTGCCGGCCAGGTTTCGTTGCGGCACCGTGACATGCCGTACCGCGCCTTTCTGAGGCTCGTCGGGCAGCGGCTGCAGGCAACCTTCGACGAAGATGTTTTTCCCTACGAGTCGGCTGACGAATTTCTCAAAGACCTGCAACTCGTACACGACAGTCTGGCAGCCAATCTCGGCAGACATGCCGGCATGTTCAGCACACGCCGCCTGATTACCCGCGTAAAAACTTTTGGCTTTCATTTCCTGGCTCTGGACATTCGCCAGAGCGCTATCGTCAATCGTCATGTGATTGGTCACTGTCTCGGTGAAACCGACTGGAACGAAAAAACGCATGAAGAACGGACGCAGAGACTGCAGCTGGCGCTCGAACGGAATGAGTCACCCTCTGTGGAACCGGATAATCAGTCGCGGCGTGCCCTGGCAATTTTCCAGGCCATCGCGTTCTGTCGCCGGCGGTACGGCAAGCGCTCGATAGGACCCTATGTGGTCAGCATGGCGCACGGCGTCGATGACATTCTGTCCGTGCTGCTGCTGGCCCGCTGGGCCGATCTGAGAAAAAAGGACGGCAGCGTACCGCTCGATATCGCCCCGTATTTCGAGACCATAGAAGATCTGACCAACTGTTCATCGACGATGCGCCTGTTGCTGCAGGATGAGATGTATCGCAAACATCTCGAGCAGCGCAACGATCACCAGATCATCATGGTCAGTTATTCGGATACGAATCGCGATGTCGGCCTCGTATCGGCGCGCTGGTCACTCCACCAGGCACAATCCGACCTGATTGCCACGATGGACATGGCCGGCATACAGTTCACACTTTTTCATGGCCGCGGCGGCACGATCAGTCGCGGCGGCGGCCGAACCCACGCAGCGGTACTCGGTTCGCCGGCCGGCGCCATACGCGGTCGGCTGCGTGCTACCGAACAGGGCGAACTCGTCAATGCCAAGTATGGCGTCCGGGCCATTGCGCTGCGCACTCTGGAGCAAATCATGAGTGCCGTGACCCTGATGACGGCCTTGCCGCGCAAGGACGCCGGCAAGGAGGAGGTCGAGTGGCGCAACATCATGGAAACGATTGCCACCGCCAGCGCAAACCGCTACCGCCAGCTCGTTTACGATCCGCAGAATTTCTTTGATTATTTTCAGAATGCCACGCCGGCCGATGCGCTCGAACGCATGCGAGAAGTCGAACGAACGGATTTACCCAGCTTCACCGGCAACATCAACGATCTGCGCGACATACCGTGGGATCATGCATGGATTCAGAGCCGCCATATCCTGCCCGGATGGTACGGCCTCGGCACGGGACTGACCGCGGCCATTTCGCAATTCGGCATCGAAGCCGTTCGGGAAATGGCCGACTCGTGGTATTTCTTTCGCGCCGTGCTATACGATGCCGAAATCGTCCTGGCAAAAACCGATCTCAACATCGCCTGCCGATACTCGGCCCTGGCCGGCGATCTGCATGACCAGTTCTTTCCCCTGATCCGTACCGAATTCGATCTGAGTGTCGAACAACTGCTGACGATCAGGAATCAGCAGGTGCTGCTGGAAAAACAGAATGCGTTGCGACGATCCATCCGCCTGCGCAATCCCTATGTGGATCCGATGAGCCTGCTGCAGGTCGATCTTCTGCGTCGCTGGCGTGCGGCCAATCGGGAAGACGAGGAGGTGTTCGAGGCGCTGATTGCGAGCATCAACGGCATTGCCAGGGGCTTGCAGGACTCGGGCTGATGAGGTCCGTCTTCCTCGATACCGACACGCTGGGCCCCGAAGATATCGATCTTTCGCCGCTGACGCGCCTGCTGGCGGATCTTGAGTTCTATTCATCGACATCGGCTGGCCAGGTAGCCGAACGCGTCGCCGACGCGGATATCGTACTCGTCAACAAAGCGCGATTAACCGCCGATATCATCAGGTCGGCGGAAAATCTGAAGCTGATTTGCCTGGCCGCAACGGGCTCGGACAATGTCGATCTGGAAGCCGCCGGCAAAGCGAAAATTGTCGTCAGCAACATTCGCAACTATTGCACACCCTCGGTCGTCCAGCATGTATTTGCGCTGATTCTTTCCCTGACTCAGCGACTGAACGAGTATCAACAGGCCGTTCGTAGCGGGGCATGGAAAACCGGGCGACCGTTCTGCCTGCTCGACTTTCCGATCCGGGAACTCGACGGCAAGACCCTGGGTATCGTCGGATACGGTTCGCTGGGCAGCGCCGTCGGGCGTGCCGCCGCGGCATTCGGCCTGCATGTCCTGGCAGCCCGACGGCCCTATGACCCGGCCGATGACGACGAATCCGGTCCATCGGGCAGCGTGCGACGCGTCGGGCTCGGCTGCCTGCTGGCCCGATCGGATATCATCAGCCTGCATTGCCCGCTGAATGCCGACACCACGAACCTGATCGACCGGAATGCGTTGGCCGCGATGCGTGACGATGCGATACTGATCAACACGGCGCGTGGCGGCCTGATCGATTCGAGCGCCCTCGTCGCGGCATTGCAGACTGGTCAGATTGCCGGCGCGGGGATCGACGTGCTGCGCCGGGAACCGCCGGAGGGTCCGGAACCCCTGATCGATACACCGCCGCCGAATCTGATCGTCACGCCGCATATCGCCTGGGCCAGCCGGGAGTCGCGCCAGCGAGCCGTCGATCAGATAGCCGCGAATATAGCCGCTTTCCTGCGCGGCAGCCCGACAAACAACGTGGCTTGATACGTTCTCCGCTGCGACGACACAGCAGAACCTGCGGATCACTGACGGCATGCAAAAAACATCGCTCTTCCGGTTGCTACTCGCGGCTGCCATCACGATCACTGCAGGTATCTGGGCAGGTCTGCAGATTACGACGGATGCGCCAACTGCGACAGCGCCGGAATCCTCCGTCATCACGTTGCTCTCTCCGGGACGCAAACTGCCGCCACTCGAGATGCTCGACCAGGATGCCCGGCCCTTCGGGCGGGCGGACTTCGAAGGCCACTGGTCCCTCGTGTTCATGGGCTTCACGAATTGCGGCGATGTCTGCCCGACAACGATGGCCAAACTCCGCATGATCTACGATGGTATCGATGCACCACTGAGCATTGTTTTCGTATCGGTCGACCCTGATCGCGATACACCCGGAATCATCGGAAAATTTGTCACTGCTTTTAACCCGGATTTTATCGGCATCACGGGCGCACCCGGACAAATCGGTAAACTGGCCGCTGCATTCGGCACCTCTTATTCGATCCACCGCTCAGCCGACTCGTACACCGTCAACCATTCATCGGCTCTTTTCCTGGTCGATCCGTCGGCTTCCGTCGCCGGTGTCATCAGCCAGCCGCTGCAAATCAATGCCCTGATCGATGCGCTCAATCGACTGCTGCGGGAATGACCGGGATGCTCACGCCTCGCGCAGCACCGCAACCGGCGGTTCGCTGACGGCCTTGCGCGTCGCCCAGGTGCCGGTCAGACCGACCACGGTACTGCCGAGGATCAGGCCGATCAGCCACAGATACGGATCAAACGTGTAATCGAGTTCGAAGACCCGTGCGGCGATCACCCAGCCGATGGCCATGGCGCCGAATGCCGCGAGCGTGCCGGCCAGGCAGCCAAGTGCCGTAAATTCGACGGCAATGCCTTGTAAAATCTTGCGGCGCGGAGCGCCCAGCGTATGCAGCAAAGCGCTTTCGAAGCGGCGTTCACCGGCCGTCGCCTGGATCGCGGCGAGCAGGACGATGATGCCGGCCAGCAGCGTGAAGAAGAAAACATACTGTACGGACAGCGATGCACGGTCGATGACCATCCGCACCTGGCTCATGATGGCCTGGAGATCGAACACGGTCACGCCCGGAAACGCGCGAACGAACCGGTTGAGTACAAAACGGCGATCGGGCGGCACAAAAACCGCAGCGACGAGCGTCTGCGGCAGTTTTTCGACCTCGCCGGGCGACAACATCAGGTAAAAATTAGGCCGCATCGAATCCCACTCGATCGTGCGCAGACTCGTAATCGGCACATCGAATGTCTCGCCGCCGACATTCAGTCCGAGCGAGTCGCCAATCCCGATACCCAGCCGACGTGCGATCCGCTCGTCGAGCGAGGCCTGCAATTCGCCCGCATAGTCCTTGCCCCACCATCGACCCGCCGTGATGCGATTCGACTCCGGCAGTGCGGCGCGCCATGTAAAGTTTGTTTCCCGCTCGACAAAATAACGCCCGCCACCCCCGGGAAAATCATAGTCCTCGACGGGTGTGCCGTTGATGCGCACGATCTTGCCGCGCATAAACGGCATGGATTCCGGGACGGCGCCGAGTTCCTCTTCGAAAAAAGTGCGCAGGCCCGGCCACAGTTCCGGATCGATATTGATCAAAAAATAGTTTGGCGCATCCGCCGGCAACGTGGCTTGCCACGCTTCGAGAATATCGCCGCGCACCACGGTCAATAACAGCAGAACATTCAGGCTCAAGGCAAACGCGACGATCTGGACAATACTTTCCGTCCCGCGCCGCGAAATATTGGCCAGGCCATATCGCCATGCGACACCGGCGGCGCCGCGAAACCGCGTCAGGCTGCGCACCAGCACCCAGCCGGCGGCAAAGGACACTACGGCGACAGTGGTAACGCCCCCGGCAATAAAAACGACAAGCCTCAGATCACGAACGATCACGGCAATCATGACCAGCAATGCGCCGATTGCGACACCGTACGTGATGCCCGATGAGAGTTCGGGCGGCGGCATGTCGCCTCGTAACACCCGGATCGGCGCGGTATTCCTGAGCATCAGCAGGTGCGGCAATGCGAAGCCGACCGTGATCGTTGCCGCCGTCAACAGGCCGAGCGACCCGGCCAGCCACGAGGTGTTCGGCAGCGCACCGCTCAACGCATCCGGAGCCAGCGCCACCAGGCCCTGCTGGGCAAAAAAGCCGGCCAGCGAACCGATGATCGCCGTGCCGATAATCACCAGCAATAACTGCATCATCGTACTGTTCAAGACAAATGATTGCGTGGCACCGACACTCTTGAGCAACGCGACGCCATCGAGATGGCGCAGTGCATAGCGGCGTGCCGCCATGGCTGTCGCGACGGCGGCGAGAATGACCGTCACGAGGGAGGCCAGTGTCAAAAACCGCCGGGCACGATCAATCGCCGCATTGATCTGATCGCCGGCATTCTCCAGCCCGATCACGTGCACGCCCTTTCCGACGCTGGCCTGCAGCGTCTTGCGAAACGCGGCGATCGCCGCCTGCGGTCCGGCGAAAAATTCGCGATAGGTCGCGCGGCTGCCGGGCCGAATCACATGAAAGGACGGCACATCGGCCAGGTTCACGAGAAGGCCGGGCGCCATGGCCGCCGGGCTACCGGACATCTGGCCCGGCTGATATTCCAGGACCTGCGTCAACGTCAGCTCTGCCGTGCCGATGCGGACCCTGTCACCGATTTTGAGGTTCATGCGGCCCAGCAACCCGGGCTCTGCCCAGCCGGTGCCCGGGGCCGGAATGCCCGCCGCAGGCCGGTTCCGGCCAAACATGACGTCGGCAATCAGCAACTCGCCACGCAAGGGGTAGCCACTGGCGACCGCGGTGACCCGAACCAGTGCATTGCCCTGGTTCGTGACGTCGGCCGGCAGCACCATGGTCAGAAACGACAGCGATTCGGTGGCATCGATGCCCAGTTCCCGTGCCCGGTCGATAAATTTCGGTTTGAACGGCGCCGGCGCGCTGACGACCACATCACCGGCCAGCACGGAGGCGGCCTGCAGCTTGATGACACGACCCACACGGTCTGTAAAAAATCCAACGGCCGTCATGGCCGTCACGGCAATCACGATGGCGATCAGCAAAACAGACAATTCACCGCTGCGCAAATCCCGCCACAACTGCTTGACGGCGAAACGCCAACTGTTCATGGGCGGGTACTCATGACAACATCCGGCCCGCATCGAGTTCGACAATCCGGTTGCAACGCCCGGCCAGCTCGCGGTCATGCGTGACGAGCACCAGCGTGGTGTTCGACTTCTCGTTCAGACGAAACAGCAAATCGGCGACCCGGTCACCGCTGGCCGTATCCAGATTTCCGGTTGGTTCATCGGCAAACAGGATCGACGGCTCGGTCACGAAGGCACGGGCAATCGCAACCCGCTGTTTCTCGCCGCCCGATAATTGTTTCGGGTAATGCGTCGTACGGCGCTCGAGGCCGACACTGACCAGCGCCGCCCGGGCGCGGGCCGCCGCATCCCGCGCCGATGCACCGGTGAGTTCGAGCGGCAGCATGACATTTTCCAGCGCCGTCAGCGACGGCACGAGATGAAACGACTGGAATACGAAGCCGACATGACGGCCGCGCACCTGCGCGCGTCCGTCTTCGTCCATCGCCGTCAGATCTTCACCGCATAACCGGACCCGGCCGGTCGTCGGCCGGTCGAGACCGGCCAGCAAAGCCAGCAACGTCGTCTTGCCGGCGCCCGAGGGCCCCACCAGCGCGATACTCTCTCCGGCGCGGACCCGCAGATTCACTGCATCGAGGATGGTCAGCCGGCCTTCCGGGCTGCTAACCTGCTTGCCCAGGTTATCGGTACCAAGGACGATGTCGTCATCCATGTCATTTTCAAAGCGTTCATTCATCATTGTAATGCTGGCTTTCATCCCGGTTTTTTCGGCCTGCCAGGCCGCTTCGGGCAGCCGGACCATATTGATTGTCGGCGACAGCCTCAGCGCGGGTTACGGGCTTGCGGAAAACGAGTCCTGGGTCACTTTATTGCAGAACCGCTTGTCAGCCAAGCATTACGATTATCGGGTGGTCAATGCCAGCATCAGCGGCGATACGACGGGCGGCGGATTGCGCCGGCTGCCGCGCGCATTGCAGATCCATGCACCGGACATCGTACTGATCGAGCTCGGCGGCAATGACGGGCTGCGCGGTACGCCGGTCGCCGTGATTCGCAGCAACCTGGCCCGCATGATCGAACTCGGCCAGGCGACCGGTGCCAAAATTATTCTGGCAGGCATGCTCATGCCACCGAACTACGGCCAGGCATACACCGATGAATTCGCGGCGATCTACCCCGGACTGGCCGCCGAGTACGACACGGCACTGATCGAATTTTTCATGGAAAAGGTCGCCACCGATCCCGCGCTGCTGCAGGCGGACCAGATTCATCCGAACGCAAAAGGCCAGTCGTATCTGCTCGACAATGTCTGGGGTGTCCTTGAACCCCTGCTACGGCCCCCTCACCCGAAAATCGCCGCAATCGTCTCCTGCATCCCTTCGGCCGCCGCCCGCGGGTCCTGCGCATCCCGGATCGGCCGCCCGACGACGATGTAATCGGCGCCATCCGCAACGCCTGCTCCACCGTCACGACCCGCTTCTGGTCGTCGCTCGGCCGATTCTCGACCGGCCGGATTCCCGGCGTTACCACCAGCAGCCGCCGGTCGACAGCCTGGCGCATGGCAGGCAATTCGAGGCCCGAAGCAACGACACCGTCACAACCTGCCTCGAGTGCCCGCCTGGCGCGCGACAGGACGAGTTCGGCGATATCGCACTGAAATCCCAGGTCATCGAGATCACCGCGATCCAGGCTCGTCAGTGCCGTGACGGCCAGGATCTTCAGATCGCCCTTGGCCGCGGCCGCCGCCTCCATGATGCCCTGGTTGCCGTGCACGGTCGTAAACGTCACGCCGCGGCTGGCCAGCCGCGCGACGGCGCGTCCGACAGTTGCCGGCACGTCGAAAAATTTCAGATCGACGAACACTTTCTTCCCGCGCCCGACCAGCCAGTCGATCAACTCGAAATAGCCCCCGGCCATCATCAATTCGAGGCCGAGTTTGTAAAAAGTAACGACGTCGCCAAGTTGCCCGGCCAGCTCGCGCGCCTGGGCGGCCTCGGGTACATCCATCGCGAAAATCAGTCGATCTTTGTTATCCGGCATCTTCGTCACCGTTCCTGTCGTGCGCCTGGTTCATCGATATTTTTTCCACCAGCCGGCCATAGGCCGAGTAGGCATAGCGATCCGTCATGCCCGCCACATAATCAGCCACTGCCCGCGCCCGGCCGGCATCGCCGGACTCCCCGGTCCACACCTCGGCCCGCTGCGCGTGATCTTTGGGCATCGCATGAATGTCGTTCATATAACACTCAAACAGGCCTTGTACGATCACCTGTGCGCGTGCGGTCATGGCCAGCACGCGTTCGTGCCGGTACAGGCTGCCGTGCAAAAATTCCTTCAGTGCCCGGTGCCGCTTGCCGGCCCGGGGACTCAACCCGATCAGCGGTGCCGAATGCGCGCGCACAGCTTCAATGTCTGCCGGTGCCTCGGCCACCAGCGTGGCACGGGAATGGTCGATCAGATCGGTAACGATCTCGTTGATCATGGCCCGCACCGTTTCACTGCGCAAGGCACGCCGACTGATGTTAACGTTCTGCGCGCAATTGCGCGCGTAATGATCGCCGAACAATTCGGTGACAGCCAGTTCGTCCTCGGTCAGCAGCCCGGCGCGCAAGCCGTCGTCGACATCGTGATTGTTGTAGGCGATTTCATCGGCAATATTGGCCAGCTGTGCTTCCAGGCCGGGCTGGCGTCGCTGCAAAAAACGTTCGCCGAGTTCGCCGAGCTCGCGCGCATGGCGTTTCGAGCAATGCTTCAAAATCCCCTCGCGGCTCTCGAATGTCAGGTTCAGCCCCGGAAAAGCCGCATACCGTTCCTCGAGTTCATCGACGACGCGCAGGGATTGCAGGTTGTGCTCGAACCCGCCGAAAGTCAGCATGCACTGGTTCAGTGCATGCTGACCGGCATGGCCGAACGGCGTATGGCCCAGATCGTGAGCCAGGCAGATCGCCTCGACGAGCAATTCGTCCAGGCCCAGCTCCCGGGCAACGGTGCGCCCGATTTGTGCCACCTCGAGCGAATGGGTCAGTCGCGTCCGGTAATGATCACCCTCGTGATTGACGAACACCTGGGTCTTGTAAACGAGACGACGAAAGGCCGTCGAATGGATAATCCGGTCGCGGTCGCGCTGGAACACGCTGCGATACGGGTGTTCGGGCTCCGGATAACGCCGGCCGCGGCTGGCCGCCTGGGTCGCCGCATAAGGCGCCGTTGCCCCGGTTTGTCGTCGACCGGTCAACGGGCCAGTTGTTCGGTCAGGTGCGCGACCAGGTCGGCGGATGAATAGTCCGCCGTCACCTCGGCCTCGCCGATGGCATGCAACAGCACCAGCCTGATCTCTCCGGCGATGACCTTCTTGTCGATCGCCATGGCCGCGCAGAAATCTTCCACGGCGAGATTCGGCGGTGACGTGGGCAGCTGCAGGGCCGCCAGCAAGGCACGGATGCGTGCCGCATCGCTGGCGTCGAGCAGGCCGAGCTGCACTGAAAACCCGGCAGCCATGCAGATGCCGGCCGCGATCGCCTCGCCGTGCAGCCACTGGCCATAACCGGCACAACGTTCGATCGCGTGACCCCAGGTATGGCCGAGGTTCAGCAACGCGCGGCGGCCGGCTTCACGCTCGTCTTCGGCCACGATCCTGGCCTTGCACCGGCAGGAACGCGAAATCGCATGCTGTAACACGACCGGATCGCGCGCCAGCAAATCCGCAGCATGCGCTTCGATCCAGGCAAAAAACTCCGAATCGAGAATCAGCCCGTATTTGACGACCTCGGCCAGACCGGCACGCAGTTCGCGATCCGGCAACGTTGCCAGCGTATCGGTATCGACGAGCACGGCAGACGGCTGGTGAAAGGCGCCGATCAGGTTCTTGCCGCCCGGATGGTTAACGGCCGTCTTGCCGCCGACGGCCGAATCGACCTGGGCCAGCAGCGTGGTCGGTACCTGTATAAACCGGATGCCGCGCTGATACGCGGCCGCGGCAAAGCCGCCGATATCGCCGACCACCCCGCCACCGAGCGTCACGAGTACCGTGTCGCGCGCGAAACGACCGGCAACCAGCCGGTCGATGATTGACTCAAAGGTCGCCAGGGTCTTGTATGCCTCGCCATCGGGCAGTTCGATACTGTCAATACGACGCGCGCCCAGCAGGCCGGTCAGCGCCTCCAAGTATAGCGGTCCAACGATATCATTGGTCACGACGAATACGTCCGCGCCGGCAATGAACGCATCCAGAATACCGGCCTGTTGCAGCAAGCCGGCGCCGATCAGGATCGGATAACTCCTCTCACCGAGGTCGACGGTTTGTTCGCTGTGATCAGTCATTGCTGTTTTTTGCCCTCCGGGTCCGGGCTTTTCACGCGTTGCAGGATCTCGGCCGCCACATTCCCCACCGTCCGATTGTCGGTGCCCACGCACAGGTCCGCAATCTCCCGGTACAACGGGTCGCGAACCGCGAACAGATCGGTCAGGACCCGGCGCCGGTCACCCACATTCAACAGCGGCCGGTCCCTGCCGCGGCGTGTCCGCTCGAGCTGCTGGCGCACCGATGCAGTCAGGTAGATCACCAGGCCGCGCGAGGCCAGGTTCCGGCGATTGACCTCGGCCAGTATCGCCCCGCCACCGGTCGCCAGCACGATGCCGTCCCGGTTCGTCAGCTCGTCGATGACTTCGGTTTCCCGTCGCCGAAAACCGGCCTCACCTTCTTTTTCGAAGATAAACGGGATATCCACACCGGTCCGTTCCTCGATGACGGCATCACTGTCGGCAAAGGACCGGCCCAGCTCGCGCGCGAGTCGACGGCCGACGGCCGTCTTGCCGAACCCATCGGGCCGATAAAGAAAATGTTGTTAATCGTCTTCATGAACGCCGGGTAAAGATCTGCCGTTCACGATGAACGATCTCTGCCATGAGATCGAATGATACGCAAAACGACAGGGGCCGGCATTGCTGCCGACCCCTGATGAAGGGACGAAACCCGGACTGCGTCCTGACTAGGGCAATCCGGGTGGTGGTTCCGAACAATCGCCGTTCACGGCCGGAACACCATAGGGACTGATGACATTCGGCGGTGCGGCGGCGATGTTGTTAATGTCCGAAGCCAGTGCCGGTAAATTGAAGACCTGTTGCGCACTGAACTCACTGCCCGCCACACCGGCCTGCGCCTCGATCTGCGCATCCACCCACCAACTGTGATCCTGAGGCCAGAATACGCAAACCCGGGCAATTCCCTGGGCATTGGTCGTCACCTGCGCTGAAGTGCCGGTTGCACCGGCAGAGGCACACGGATCGGTTGCCGAGGCCGAGAGCGGAACGGCAGCAACCACGGCGACATTGCCCGCCTCGATCTGGCCGGACCCATTGCCGTCCTCACCCGGATCCAGGATACCGTTCCTGTTTATATCCTCATCCGGACAAGTAGCAAGAGGATCCACTTTGGCCCATTGGCTCTGGCCTGCCACCAACCGACCTTTGAGATAATTGATAGACCGAATAGCGACCTGAACGTCTTTGTTGTCAACGGCATTGCCGACTGAATCGGTCACGATGACGTCCCACTCCTCGGCAAAAGTTGCGGTCGTCGGTTCAAAAATATCATTTCCGGTACCAATGACCAGATCGAGCTCCTTGCTCGCAACCGTTAAAAATACCGTGTCGGTGACCGCCGGAGCCGTCGATGCGACCTCGGCCCTGATTTCCACGCCGTTCGCCGGCCCTGATACCGAACCGGCCGTGTAAAACGCCGATGCCTGACCGTCACTGCCCGTCACCGCTGATGCAGGATTGAGGGAACCCCCGGTAATATCATTGATCAGGATAAAATTAACCGTCTGGTTCTTCACAAAATTAAAATCGACATCACGCACGGTCGCGATGATCTCGGTCTGCTCATTGACCGGAACGGTAAACTTATTGGCCTGCAGGTTCAGCGTCGACGGGTTCACCGAAATGAATTCAATGGTCCGGGTTGTCGTCGTGCCGCTCGCCGCAATGCTGGCTGTCAGCAATGCCGAACCGGCATTGGTCGACCCGATGAATAAGGTCGCATTGCCATTGGCATCGGTGACCGCCGACGTGGCCGGAGTGATGGCGCCCTGAGTGGAGGACAGGCTGCCGCGAGTACGTGCAAAGTTGATCTGCTGCCCGACCTGGGGCACGCCGCCTACCGTCCAGTTCACCGTAATCGGTACGTCCGCCGTAGCGCTCAGCACGAGCTCGGCATTCGCGGCCGGCGACGTAAAGGCAAAAGTATCGTTCGAGATATTGAGCGGCTTGGCCTTGCTGATCCCGAGTCCGCCGATGGTCAGCGTATCCTGACCGCCCTGTGCCGCGGTCACCTGGAAATCCACTTTACCGGTGGTGTCGGTGGTCATGCTCGCGGCACTGACCGTATTGCCCAGCGCCGAATCGATCGTCAGCACCTGGCCGGGGACGCCGATGCCTTTCGAGTCGGTCAGGACGGCAACATAATCGCCTGTGTCGCCCTGTGCCAGCGCTTCTGGACCGGTAACGCTGATATCCGTACCGGTCACGTCAACCGTGACCGAAGCGGATACAGTGCCGCCTGCCGTCGTCGGCGCCGTGGCCGTTACGGTGACCGTCCGGTTTTGCGGAGATCCTATTCCGTTCGACAGCTCGGCCTGTGCGCCGGTCGGCCCTGTCTGGGGATCCGTCACGGTGATAAAGGCGGGATCGGTTTGCGGCTTGCTGAATGTGACCGGAATGCCCTCCAGGGTGGTACCGTTTTGATCCAGAACCAGGGCCGTCAGCGTCACCGTTTCCTGCCCGGTATTATCCGAAGGCAGCTGGGGAGAACTCGTAAACAGGTTGATCGATGCAGCGCTCGTCGTTGTCGTTCCGCCGGGGTTCAGCAACGTATTATCGCTACCGCCGCAAGATGCGAGCAGCGATGCCACCAAAATCAATCCGAAAGCAAGCAGCTTCTTCATACCATCCAATCCTCTACCGCAATCCGGTGCGGTCAATCCTTAATAAATGCTCGAGCCTTCTTTTAGTATTTTTGGCGTTACGAAAATTAACAATTCCGACTTCTTCGATACGACCCGTGTGGATCTGAAAAACACCCCCATGAACGGAATATCGCCAAGGTACGGCACCTTGCTAATCGTTTCCGAGTCTTCCGTCTCATAGATTCCGCCCAGAACGACGGTCTGTCCGTTGTTGACCAGCACCTGCGTCTCGATCGAACGCGTATCGATACTCGGCACGGAACCGCCGCGTTCGGTCGTCACGACCTCACCGACACTGTCTTTGGTCACCAGCAGATCCATGATGATACGGTCGTCCGGCGTAATCTGCGGCGTCACCGTCAGGCTCAGCACCGCTTCCTTGAACTGGGTCGTCGTCGCGCCGCTGGATGAGGATTGCTGGAAGGGAATCTCGACACCCTGCTTGATAACGGCTTCTTTCTGATTGGCCGTGATGACCCGTGGTGATGAAATGACTTCGCCGCGACCCTCGGCCTGCAGCGCAGACAACTCGAGATCGATCTGGTAATCATTATCGAGAATCGCCAGCGCAAACTGCCCGGCCGGGTTGGCCACCGGCAGGTTCACATTAAACCGGTCATCAAGGTTGGGAAGGCCGACCGGAAACGGCGTCCCGCCCGCATTAATGTTGTTCGCGGCGTCGTTCACTATGCTGTCCGTGGCGTTCGCGTTACCCGACGTCGAAATCAGGCTGCTGCCGCTTTCCTTGACAACTGTCGCGCCCCACCGGATACCCAGATCACGGCTGAAGTCGTCATTGACGATGACGATCCGCGATTCGATAAGCACCTGGCGTACCGGAATGTCGAGCGTCGCCACAAGTTTGCGGATCGCTGCGATACGCTTGTGCGTGTCCTGCAGCAACAGCGTATTCGTGCGATCATCGATACCGACGGATCCGCGCTCCGACAGCAGTGCGGTGCCGCCGCTGCCGCCGGAAATCAACTCGGCCAGATCGCTTGCCTTGGCATAATTAACCTGTATATATTCGGCGACGATCGGCTCCAGCTCGCTGATTTCCTTGCGCGATTCGAGATCGGCGACCTCGCGTGCAGAGATTTCTTCGGCCGGGGCAACGATAATGACATTGCCGTTCTGGCGCATGTCCAGGCCCTTGGTCGCGAGTACGATATCGAGCGCCTGATCCCACGGCACGCCTTGCAGGCGCAACGTAACGTTGCCCTGAACCGTATCCGAAACGACGATGTTCCGGCCGCTGACATCGGCCAGCAACTGCAGCACGGCGCGCGTTTCGATATCCTGGAAATTCAGCGTCAGTCTTTCGCCCTGGTAGACGCGATCGGGACTGAACAGCGTTGGCGCCACTTCCTTTTTCTTGTCTTCGACAACCGGCTGTACCTCGACACTGAATACAGAATCGGACTGATAGGCCAGTTCGGTAAACTTGCCCTTGGCGTGCATCACAATGCGCGTGTCATTGCCGACATGCATCGCATCGATTGTCGTCACCGGTGTCGCAAAATCCATGACATCGAGTCGCTTCATCAGCGATTCGGGCAATTGAGTACCGTTAAAATTCAAAACCACCTCGTCACCCGTACGCTGCACATCGACGGCGGTATTGACATCGGATAGCTTGACGATAAGACGGCCGGCCCCGGCTTCCGTGCGACGAAAGTCGATATTGGCAATCGACCGGTCACCGGTCGCACTGCGCTCGGCATTGCGCGCTACCGTGCCGGTAGCGGCTGCGGTTGCCGTGCCGCTGCCCGCGGCGCTGTCCAGCGTAACCACAATGCTGTTGCCGTCCACGCGGGTCTGGTAACTGACCGGAACATCGAGATTCAGCACGACACGCGTACGACCATTGGCTTCGGCCGCCAGAATCGTATCCAGCGCGCCGATACCGACGTCTTTACGCCGCGCCTTGAGTCCCAGTACCGTATCGCGCAGATCGATGGCAATGCGTGCCGGTTCGTCGATGGTGAAAGTCAGAGGCTCCGGCGCATGGCCGGAGGTCACCAGCTTGAGCTCTATGCGATTACCCGGCAACGCGCGCACCTCGATGTTATCGAGGCTGTTCGTTGCATCCTGGGCAACCGCAGCAGAGGCTGCTGCCAGCCCAAACGCAATGACGCAATACAAACCCATCAACAGGCGGCCGGCGCCGACTGCACGCGCATGCCTGCTGATCAAGTTCCAATTCGGCCTAGCTGTGCTCATTCTCAAGTACTCCCAAACCCCCACCCAGGGCGCCCGTCGTTCAGTCAATTCCAATTTCCGCGCTGCGCTTGAAGAAATTGCCGATACCGTTGGACACCAGCTCTTCAATCTCGATCTTGCTGTCGGTTATCGAAACGATGCGGCCGTCATTCTGGCCGACGTAGTTTCCGGGCAGCACACGGTGTACCAGCCCGTCTTTGGTTTGCACGAGCCCGTATGTTTTGCCATCGAGCTTCAGCGTGCCGACCATGTCCAGCGTATCGAGCGGAAATTGCTCCAGATATTCCTTGTTGCGATTCTTGATGGGCGCCGGCCCTGTCATCGCCCCGTTCCCGGCGACAGACCGGTCCTGAACGAACGGCGAGCGCATGTTGTCAACGCGATAATCGAATGTCTCGTACGGCTTGATCTGCGGCAGCGGTTCGATGCGACCGCCGGGGCGGGCCTTCACTTCGGCAATATATTGCTCGAGATCGCCCATGCCGCCGCCGCAGGCCGTCAGCACCAGCAACATGAATCCTGCGAGCAACCTGAACGTCAAATGCATGCCTTGCTCCACGCCCTTCATCCCGCATTCCCCGTCTCATTTTCCTCGTCGAGATAGCGATACGTCTTTGCCGTCACATTGAGGATCAGTTCCCCGGCTACAGACTTGTCTGCACTGCGCTCGCGCGTGATCTCGATATCGTGCAGGGTCACGATGCGCGGCAATGCCGCAATATCGCTGACGAATTTACCGAACTCGTGATAGGTGCCCTTCAGCAGGATTTTGATCGATTTTTCGGCGTAGAAATCCTTCTTGATCTCGGCCATCGGCTGAAACAGTTCTTCCTGCAACCCGGCTGCCAGCCCCGTTTGCGAAATATCGACGAGAAGATTCGGAATCTCGGTCTTGCCAGGCAATTGGCGCAGCATCGTGCCGAACGAACTTTCGATCTCGGCGAGCTGTTCCTTATAGGCATCGAAGTTTGCGGCCTTTTTCTGTTTTTGCTCAAAGGAAACACGCAGTTCCTGCTCTTCCTGCCTGGCGCGCTCCAGACGCGGCATCTGCGTGTTATAAACGAAATAATAAAAACCACCACCGGTTGCGACGACAAAAAACAGGCCGACGAATAATGCCCGAAAGAGAAACGGCCACCTGCCGATGTCATTGAAATCGAGATTCTGGAGTTCTTCGAGGAAGTTCATTCCGCTTCCTCCTCTTCCTGCTCTTCGCCCTTCTTGGCCGTCAGTACCTTGGCGAATACGGTGAATTCGCTGGCACGCTGTCCGTTATCGGCGGTGCCCGGCTTCACTTCGACAACTTCCAGATCCGGATCACTCAGCCAGTCCGACGCATCGATGTTGCGCATCAACGCCGAAACCCGCGTATTCGATTCGGCCGAACCGACGATTTCGAGCCGCGACCCGTTCTGCTTGACCTCACTCAGATACACGCCGTCGGGCAAGGTCGTCACGAGTTCTTCGAAGACATGCACGATGCCGGGACGACTGCGCTGCAGCTGCTCGATGATCTCCATCCGCGCCAGCAACCGGTTCTTCTGCTCCTCCAGATCGATGATTTCCTTGATCTTGATGTTGAGCAAATCGATTTCCGACTGCAGCAAACGGTTTCGGTCCCGTTGATGATCGATGATGCCGCCGAAGGTCAGGTTGCCGATCAGGATAATCAGTGCAGCGCCTGCGGCGGCAGCACCCAACGCGATAAAGAACTGGTTGCGCCGCTCGGCCCTTAGCGCATCACGCCATGGCAGCAGATTAATGCGTGGCATATCAGTCGAAACTCCGTAGCGCCAGGCCGAAGGCAGTGAGCAATGCGGTGGCATCGCCGCGCACACCCTGTGCTTTTGCCTTCGACGAAATCTTCATGTGCCCCAGGGGATCGCCGACCTCCGTCGGCACCCCGACCTTGCTGGAAATGACGTCCGCGACACCGGGTATGTTTGCGCAACCGCCGAGCACCAGAATCTGGTCCGGTTGATCGCGGCCGCCGGCCGAGGCGAGGAAAAACTGCATCGAGCGACTGACCTGTTGTGTCATGTCATCGATGAACGGATCGAGTACCTCGGGCTGATAATTGCTCGGCAAACCGCCTTCTTTCTTGGCGCGCCCGGCGTCTTCGAGGCTGAGGCCGTAAGTACGCATGATTTCTTCGGTCAGCTGTTGCCCGCCGAACGAGAAATCGCGGGTATAGATGACGCGCAAATCCTGCAAGACACTGAATGTCGTATTGCTGGCGCCAAAATCGACGATTGCGATCAGGTGATCGTGTCCGCCGTCGGGCATTTGATGTGCAAGCAATGTGCAGGCATTTTCGAGTGCGAATGCCTCGACATCGACGACTCGGGCCGTCAGCCCCGCAGCTTCGACTGCGGCCCGACGCTGATCGACGTTCTCGGTGCGCGTGGCTACGAGCAGCACATCGTTCATCTCCGGATCATTGGAGGACGGACCCATCACTTCGAAGTCGAAACTGACTTCTTCCATCGGGAAGGGGATATATTGATCCGCCTGGATTTCGACCTGACCCTCGAGGTCGTTATCGTTGAGATGAGCCGGCATCTGGATCACTTTCGTGATTGCGGCATCGCCGCTGATGGCAATCGCGACTTCCTGGGCTTTGGAGCCGGACCGTTTGACGGCGCGACGAATCGCCTCGCCGACCGCATCCGCATCAACGATATTTTTCTCGTTAATGGAGTTAGGCGGCGTCGCTTCGGCAGCATAGCACTCTGCACGGTGCATCTTGCCGGTAGACGCCAATTCCAGCAGCTTGATCGATGACGTTGTTATGTCAAGCCCGATCAGAGGCTTTGAACGTGACCCGAAAAGCACTTTTTTTCCCTTCTAAGTCCGTAGCTTGCATAAATAATATGGTTAAGCACCTTAGATTGCCAATTTAACTATATATCGTAATGGATATAAAGCAACCATGGCCACCTGTACTTTGCCACCCCGGGCTCCTGCTACCGGCACATCCGGACCATGCAAGATACTGCCTGTGCGGGGAATCTGGATCGAAACGGGGAATGTCTGACTGGACGGAAGCGACTGCCGCAGGGTCTGCAAACCCAGCAAATCGGCAGCCCCGCTATCCTAGGATCAGACCCCCGCCGCAACATCCCACGTCGTCGCAGCCCTTACAGTCCCTTAGACCGGTGGCTTTGCGTCCCCGCCTTTCAGCGAGTTTGCCCAAAAACCGCGGCTAATATGCATAATCGACCCTCCGATGGCAAGGGATTGGCTCCGCTTTTAGGGAAAGGACCTTCTGGGCAAGACAAATTCATTCTATGACCCGCGCAACAACCCACGACACGACTGACAGCCGGCGCTCGCGAATCTGGCCGCTGCTGGGCGCTCTGGCGGTCACCGGCACGCTGCTGGTACTGATGATCATCGCCGGCGCTTATTATTATCTGACGCCGAGCCTGCCGTCGGCAGAGACGCTGCGCGACGTCCAGCTACAGACGCCGTTGCGCATTTTTTCCCGGGACGGGCGATTGATGGCGCAAATAGGCGAAAAAAGACGCACGCCGGAAACCTACGAGCAGATTCCCCGGATTGTCATCCAGGCATTTCTGGCGGCCGAAGACGACCGGTTTTTCGAACATCCGGGGTTCGATTACCAGGGGATTATCCGCGCGGCAATCAGCCTTGTGCGCACCGGTTCGCGCAGCCAGGGTGGCAGCACAATCACCCAGCAACTCGCTCGCGTGTATTTCCTGACACGCGAGCGTTCTTTCATACGCAAGGCCAAGGAGCTGATCCTGGCCGTACAGATCGAGCACAAATTTTCCAAGCAGGAAATTCTCGCCCTGTATCTGAACAAGATTTTTCTCGGCCAGCGCGCCTATGGCGTCGGGGCGGCCGCCGAAGTCTATTTCGGAAAATCACTGCACGAACTGAACATCGCCGAGGCGGCGACGATTGCCGGCTTGCCGAAGGCGCCCTCTGCCCTGAATCCGGTCAAAAGCGCCGAGCGCGCCACGGAACGCCGCGCCTATGTTTTGCGCCGCATGCTCGAACTTAAATTCATTACGCGCAATCAATACGACGAGGCGCTGGCTTTCCCGATGGAGTCCCACCTGTACGGTCCGAAGGTCGCGCTGCGTGCGCCCTACGTGACCGAAATGGTGCGCGCCGAAATGGTCCGGCGATACGGTCTGGACGTATATACCCGGGGTTTCAAAGTCATCACGACGATCAATGCAAAGCCACAGGCCTCGGCGAACCGGGCGCTGCGCACCGCCTTGCTGGAATATGACCGTCGACACGGTTATCGCGGTCCGGTCGAGCGCCACATCCTCGATCCGTTACTGACCGACGATGACCAGGGCCCCAAGCCCGTCTCGCTCGACGATACTGCCCTCGCCGAACTGCTGAGCCGCTACCCGCTGCTCAAGGACCTGCATAATGCCGTCGTGCTTGCCACCGGCGATGATAACTCGGCATTGCTGTATATCCAGAATTTCGGGCGCGTTACCGTTGCCTGGGACAACATGAAGTGGCGTCCTTATATCAATGACGACATCATCGGCGGCGCACCGAAAACGATCGACGATATGGTCTCGCCCGGCGATCTGATCCGCCTGCTGTACACAGCCGACAAGGGTTGGCGACTGGCGCAGGTACCCCAGGTCCAGGGTGCCTTTATCGCCCTGGATCCGAGTGACGGTGCGACGGTCGCACTGGTGGGCGGATTCGACTACACCCTGAGCAAATTCAACCGTGCCGTGCAAAGCAAGCGGCAGCCGGGCTCCGCGTTCAAGCCGTTCATTTATTCGGCGGCCCTGGAGAACGGTTTTACAACGGCAACCCTGGTCAATGACGCACCGGTCGTATTCGATGACGCCGAACTGGAAACCGCCTGGCGACCGGAAAATTATTCACGTAAATTTCACGGTCCGACCCGGCTGCGCGAAGCGCTGATCAAATCGCTGAATCTCGTCTCCGTGCGCATACTGCGCAGCACGGGCCTGGGCAATGCAATCCGGCATATCAAACCATTCGGCCTGCCCGACAGCGCGCTACCGCATGACCTGTCGCTGGCGCTGGGCAGCGGCGGTGCCTCGCCACAGGCGATCGCCGCCGGTTACGCGGTATTCGCCAACGGCGGATTCCGCACCGATCCCTACCTGATCGACCGGATTCTGGACTCCAATGACAATGTCATTTTTCAGGCAAACCCACGCTTTGTCTGCCAGAACTGCGAATTGGCGATCGAGTCGCACAAGAGCGACGATTTGTCGGCCACGCATGCATCGCGGCCATCGGCCGGGAACGGCCAGGCCGATACGGCCGGGCCCGATCGGGCATCGGCGACGCCCGGCACGCCTGAAAATCGTCCCGAGCGCGTCATCACGGCGGAAAATGCCTATCTGATCTACGACATGATGCGCGACGTCATCCGGCGCGGGACCGGCCGGCGTGCCCGGGACCTCAATCGTCCCGATCTCGCCGGCAAAACCGGGACATCCAACGACCGGCGCGATGCGTGGTTCAGCGGCTTTAATGCCGATATTGTCGCCACCGCCTGGGTCGGATTCGACCAGGACCGGTCGCTCGGCGCAGGCGAAGAGGGCAGCCGGACCGCTTTGCCGATCTGGAAATACTTCATGCGCGATACCCTGGCCGGAACGCCGGATGCAACGATCCGACGGCCGCCGGGCATCATCACCGTGCGCATCGTCCCGGAAACCGGGCTGGTGGCGCCGACGGGTTATTCGGGCGCGATCTTCGAGCTGTTTCGCGAAGGCCACATTCCCGACAGGCAATCGACCGGCGGCGGCTCATCGACCGATATTTCCGGCGATGACACGGGCACTGATGAAGAGGATATTTTTTGAGCAGGAATACCCGCTTGCGGACAGATAACCGGCGCGCGGCCATTGCCGACGAAGCGGCCCGGATTATCCAGGAAGAAGGGCTCGCCGATTTTCGCAGCGCCAAGGCAAAAGCCAGCCAGCGCCTCGGCTTGCCGGCGGGCGGGACCCGTTTACCGAGCAACGGGGAAATCGAACAGGCGCTGGCCGAACGCAATCTGATTTTTCGCAGCACCGATCACCCGCAGTTGCTCAGCGAATTACGCCGTACTGCATTATCGATTCTGCAGGCGCTGGAGATTCATCATGCCCGGCTCGTCGGTCCGGTTCTGAGCGGATCGGCGACGGATTTCTCGTCCATCGATCTGCATCTGTTCCACGATGTCCCCGAAGCCGTCGGCATCACGCTCGATGCGCTCGGCTTTGGTCATCGCCCGATACAGATCCGCCACCAGTTTCGCCGCGGGGAATTCGAACGGTTTCCGGGTTATCGATTCCGCGTCCTGGACTTCGATTGCACGGCAACTGTATTTACGATCAATCATCGCCGTCGCTCGCCGTTGAGCCCGATAGACGGCAAACCAATGCCCCGCGCAGCCGCCCGGCAAGTCGAAGCACTATTGGGACAGGACGTGACCGGGGCCTGATCCCGCGCAGGTCAACGCTTGTCGATCCGGACGTAATCGCGCTGGGTCGGTCCCGTATAAAGCTGGCGCGGCCGACTGATGCGCCCTTCCGGATCAACGATCATTTCACGCCAGTGGGCAACCCAGCCCACCGTCCGTGCAATCGCGAACATAACGGTAAACATCGACGTCGGAATGCCCAGTGCGCGATAAATAATCCCGGAATAGAAATCGACGTTGGGATAGAGTTTCTTCTCGATAAAATACTCGTCTTTGAGCGCGATCTCTTCGAGTTTCAGCGCGAGGTCGAACAGGGGCGTATCCTTGCGGCCGAGTTTCTTCAGAACCTTGTGACATGCGCTGCGAATGATCGTGGCGCGCGGATCATGATTTTTATAGACGCGGTGCCCGAAACCCATCAGTCGAAACGGATCGTCCTTGTCCTTGGCCCGCGCGACGAACTCATCGATATGATCGACGGAGCCGATCTGCTCGAGCATGTTCAGTACCGCCTCGTTTGCGCCGCCGTGCGCCGGACCCCACAGAGCAGCGATACCCGCTGCTATCGCCGAATACGGATTCGCACCGGAGCTGCCGGCCATGCGTACCGTCGACGTGCTGCAGTTCTGTTCGTGATCGGCATGCAGGATGAACAGCAGGTCTATCGCCTCGGCAGCCACCGAATCTATCTCGTAGTCTTCGGCCGGTACGGCAAAGAACATATGCAACAGATTTTGCGCATAACTGAGATCGTTGCGCGGGTAAGCGAACGGCTGGCCCACCGTATGCTTGTATGCCGCCGCCGCGATGGTCGGCATCTTCGCGAGAATACGGTGCGCAAAAATATCACGGTGAACCGGATTATAGATATCGGTCGTATCGTGATAAAACGCGGACATCGAACCGACTACGCCGGCAACCATCGCCATCGGATGGGCATCGTGATGAAACCCGTCAAACAGCCGCAACATGGTCTCATTGAGCATCGTGTGCGTGCGCAGGGTTTTGTCAAACTCTACCAGCTCGTCTTCGGACGGCAGTTCACCGTGCAGTAACAGGTGGCACACTTCGATAAATGAACTCTTTTCGGCAAGCTGTTCGACCGGATAACCCCGGTACATCAGCAAACCTTTATCACCGTCAATGTATGTGATCTTGCTTTCGCAACTGGCGGTCGCCGCGAATCCAGGATCGTAAGTGAAGGTGCCCGTTGTGGCATTCAAAGAGCGGATGTCCAGCACGTCGGGTCCGATGGTACCCGTGCGGACCTCCAGATCGACTTTGTCGCCCGTTGCGGGATTTTGCAGCAAAAAGGTTTTGGCGCTCATATTATTCGTTCAGCTCCTGCTGTAGACACAAAGTCATCCCGCCTGTCCGGATATTCCGCTGTTGGATAACCTCCCGGGCCCGAAAAATCTGCATCGGGCTTGAGAGCGGGATGACCTGACGGACACAAAGCCCCGCCTTGAGCCCGTCATCCCATCACGGGGGAGCCTGTTATTATATGTGACGCCGCAAAATCTGCACAGGTGGGAAAATCACCTACTGCCCGCCGGCCGTACACCCTGTGCGATATCGGGCGGGCCGGCGGCCCGAACCCGCTGAAAGGGCAGACTACATGCCGTATTTGCGGCGGAATTTGTCGACTCGACCGGCCGTATCGACGATTTTCTGGGTGCCGGTATAAAACGGATGGCAGGACGAGCAGACATCGATGTGCAGTTCCTCGGTCAGGGTCGACTTGGTGTGAAACTCATTGCCACAACTGCAGACAACTTTGATTTCCTGGTACGGAGGATGAATATTGGACTTCATTGTGCGCTTCTCGACCTGTGGATATGGCGACGAATACCTGAAAGGGCGCGGAAGAATAACGGTTGCCGGCCGGGCTGGCAAGTCACCGCCCCTTATCCACAATTATTGTGGATAACTCTGTGGACAATGTCCTGCTACCGGCGCTAAGAACCGGCCAGACAAGGAAAAATACAATTTTGCACAAGATTTGATCAATTTTACTTTTCTTTTATTAAACAGTCAGTTACATTTTTTTTCGGGCAAATCATCTGATCTTTGTGCGCATATCTCCATGAATTCAGGGGAAACGGCCCGATTGTGAATAAACCCAGTCTAAATTAACGCCCGATGGACCGGCATCCAGCAATTCACACAGTCGTCGCGCTGCCTTGCCGCGGTGGCTGCGACGATTCTTCTCATCCGGCTCCAGCTCGCCGCCGGTCAACCCGCTCGTCTCGTCCAGAAACAGCGGATCGTAGCCAAATCCTCCGCTACCGCGCGGTGCATCGATAATCCGCCCCTCCCACACGCCTTCGCCAATCAACGGAGAAGGATCGTCCGGCGCGACAACAAAGACCATCACGCAGCGAAATCGCGCAGCGCGTTCCGCAGCTGCGCAAGCACTGAGCGCCTGCAGCAGTTTCTCGTTGTTTTCGTCATCGGTCGCATCCCTGCCTGCATAACGTGCCGACCTGATACCCGGCAAGCCGCCCAGCGCATCGACTTCAAGCCCCGAATCGTCGGCGATTGCAGGTAATTGCGAAACGGCGGCCGCGTGCCGGGCCTTGATCAGTGCATTCTCGGTAAACGTGTCCCCGGTTTCTTCGATCGGCGCGATATCCAGTTCGTTCTGCGGCACCAGGTCGAACGACTCGCCGAGCAGCCGCTGCAGCTCGCGCAGCTTGGCCGGGTTGCCGCTCGCCAGTACGATCCGCCGGCGCGTCAGGCCGACCGCCATTTTTCCAGGGCCGAGTTCTGTTCGCGTTGCACGGCCTGAATGCCTGCGGTGGCGAGATCGAGCAAGGCATCGAGTTCGTCGCGGCGAAAGGCATGGCCTTCAGCCGTTCCCTGGACTTCGATAAAAGACGTTGCGTCTTTCATCACGACATTCATATCGGTTTCAGCCTGCGAGTCTTCGGCATAGTCCAGATCCAGTACCGGTTTGCCGTTGAAAATGCCCACTGAAATGGCGGCGACCTGGCCGTGTAACGGATTTTGCGTCAGCACCCCGGTTCGCACGAGGTCTTCGATCGCCATCGTCAACGCGACGAATGCACCCGATATCGACGCGGTGCGCGTACCGCCGTCGGCCTGCAATACATCGCAATCCAGCGTGACGGTTCGTTCTCCCAGGGCATCGAGATCGCAGATGGCCCGCAGCGAGCGACCGATCAGCCGCTGGATCTCCAGCGTGCGGCCCGATTGCCTGCCACGGCTCGCTTCGCGGCTCGAACGGGTATGTGTCGCGCCCGGCAACATGCCGTATTCTGCCGTTACCCAGCCCTGGCCCTTGCCGCGCAGAAACCGCGGCACCGTTCGCTCCACGCTCGCCGTACACAGTACGCGCGTCTGTCCGAATGACGCCAGCACGGAACCGGCCGCATGAATCGTGTAACCGGGTTCGAAGCGCACCGCGCGCAATTCATCGCCGGCACGCCCGCTGGGCCTGTCTGTCGTCACGTCTGTCATACCCCTGTTTATACTTTCGATTCTGCTGCCGGCAAGGCTTTAACAGGCTGTTAACCGTTCCAGCGCAATGCAACCCCCGAGGTGTTGTCGGCATACTGCCCGGAAGTTTTGACGGCCTGTTCGCCAAGCAGGCGCAGCGTGTCGCCAAGCGGAGCGCCGCTTTCGCCCAGACGCGCGATATCCTCATCGGCGAGCCCGGACCAGAAACCGTCAGTGCACGCCAGCAAGGTATCGCCGGGCAACAATTTTTTATGGCGGGGGATATTCATGCCGGGCAGTGTCATGTCACCGCCGAGACAGCACTCGACGAAGTTGCGCATCGGATGATCGATGATTTCTTCTTCGGTGATCAGCCCTTCCTGCAGCAGCAGCTCGACATGGCTGTGGTCGCGGGTACGCTCGAGTACCTGCCGGTCGCGAATCAGGTAGATGCGGCTGTCACCGACATGGCCCCAGTAAACGCCGCCATCCTGTACGAGGCAGGTCACGCACGTGGCGCGCGGACGGGCTTCCACGCTGAATCCGTGGCCGAGTGTCACCAGATCCTGGTGCGCCTTGCCGATAGCCCGGTGCAAAAATCCCTGCGGATCGAATATGGGGTGCGACATCTGCTCAAAGGCCTGGCCGATGCTCTGGCTGGCCACTTCCGCCGCCCTGGCGCCGTCGGCATGGCCACCCATTCCATCGATCACGACGATCAGCGTCGAGCCGTCACCGGCAACCACCAGCACGCGGTCCTGATTTTCTTCTCGGCCGCCGATCAGACTCAGCTCCGCATACTCGATGTGCAAACTCATTCCCCGGGAAACGGACCCATTTGTTCACTGTGCCGCCTCGGCCGAGCCGGCATCCTCGTGATATTGGCCCAGTGTAAGCCCCCGGCAATCGGGTTGCATCCGATTTTTGCCATAAAGGGTATCAACACCACCGGCTCCCCCATACAATCCCTGACGATGATCAACAGCATGACAGGATTCGGCAGAATAGAGACAGGGACTCCGGACGGGCAGTTGCAACTCGAGATCCGGTCGGTCAACCACCGCTATCTCGACACCCAGTTCAAGTTGCCCGAAGGATTTCGTGCCATCGAGCCGGAGTTGCGCGCCCTGGTCGCGGCCCGCCTGAAACGGGGCAAAATCGACGTATCGCTGTCCTTCAGGCGTCTTGCCGATCAACCGGCCGAGATGCGCGTCAACGTCGAGCGGGCACGACAGGTCATCGCGCAGCTGGAAAATATCGCGGCACTGATGACCGAACCGGCGCCGATCGACCCTGCCGCCGTCGTTCGCCTGCCCGGCGTCATCGTCGAAGAGGAAACCGCTGCGGATAAAATGTATCCCGCCGTCAGGGAAGTGCTGAACGCGGCCATCGATCAGCTGGCGGAGAACCGCGCGCGGGAAGGCGCGAAGATTCATGCCATGCTCGAGAGCCGCTGCGACGAAATCGCCGCACTCGCCGCCGGGGTCGCCGGACGCCTGCCGACGGTCCTGAACGATATCCGCAATCGGCTCGAAAAAAGGATCGAATCGCTCAATGTGCAGCCGGACAACGATCGCCTCGAACAGGAACTGGCCATCGTCGCGCAAAAACTCGACGTCAGCGAAGAACTCGACCGGCTGGCAGCGCACATCGCCGAAGTTCGCACGACCCTCGCCACTGAAGGACCCGTCGGCCGGCGTCTGGATTTTCTGATGCAGGAACTGAACCGGGAAGCCAACACGCTCGGTTCGAAGTCCGCAGATGCCCAGACGACCCAGGCGGCGGTCGATCTGAAAGTCGTCATCGAGCAAATGCGCGAACAGGTACAGAACGTCGAATAACCGGTGCCGACCGCTTGACAACGCATCCAGGCAAACTGTTCGTCATTTCCGCACCTTCCGGCGCCGGTAAAACGACGCTCGTCAAACGCGTCATTGCCACGCGTCCCGATCTGAAATTCTCGATCTCGTACACGACCCGGCCGGCCCGGCCCGGGGAGCGCGATGGCGTCGATTATTTTTTTCTCGATCGCGACGAATTCATGCGCCTGCGCGACGCCGGCGCCTTCCTTGAATATGCCGAAGTATTCGGTCATTTTTACGGCACCGGCAAACAACAGGTCAGTGAACTGTGCGCAGCCGGAAAGGATGTACTGCTCGAAATTGACTGGCAGGGCGCGCGCCAGGTCATGAACAACGACCCGGACTGCACAAGCATCTTTATTCTGCCGCCCTCGATCGAAACGCTGGAGCAGCGGTTGCACGGCCGCGCTACCGACAGCGAGGCGGTCATTGCGCGCCGGCTCGGTGAGGCCATCGATGATATTTCCCACTGGTCCGAATTTGACCATATCGTCATTAATGACGACCTGGAGCAGGCCGTGACACAGCTGTTGGCTATCCTGTCCGGCGATTCGCCCCAGACCCGAACCGATCGCCCCGAACTCGGGAAGCGGATTTCGCAGTTATTCCCGTAAACAATACCTCTGCTCGCCGGCAGGACTTGTCGCGGCCGCCACGACCCGTTACGCTACGCGGTTCCTGAGAACCAACGGACTCCTGACATGGCTCGCATTACCGTAGAAGATTGCACGAATAAGATCCCGAACCTGTTCGAGTTGATCATGATTGCGGCCAAACGTGCCCGCAAGCTCGCCAACGGAGCGGAACCGCTGGTTGAATGGGAGAATGACAAGCCGACCGTCGTTGCCCTGCGGGAAATTGCCGAAGGGCTGATCAACGAACAGATTCTGGAAGAAATCGACCAGCCCGAAGAGGACCTGTTGAGCAGCGAGGAAGCCGAGCGCCTGCTCGCCGAAGCGCCCCTGCCGTCGAGCATGTCCCCGAATATCTAGCCGGACAGCCCGTTTTCCCGGCTGCATTCTTCAGCCAACGCACAGATTATGCAAAAGACCGGCGACAAGCCGGCCTTTTGCGCAGGTGCGGTAGAATCAGGCGATGGACTACGCTGCCTCCATTCTGAATCATTTGCCGATGGCCCGTCGCGGCACGGGATTCAAGAGCCTGCTGTCCAAACTCAGCTACCTGCCGCCGAGCCAGCTCGACACCATTGTCAAGGCCTATGAATTCAGCGCGCAGGCACACGAGGGTCAGCGTCGTTATTCGGGCGAACCTTATATCACCCATCCCGTGGCGGTGGCCGGCATCCTGGCCGGCCTGTTTCTGGATTACCAGAGCATAGCCGCGGCGATCATGCACGACGTGATCGAAGATACGCCCACCGCCAAGGAACAAATTGCCGACCATTTCGGCACCGAAATCGCCGGTATCGTCGACGGGGTCAGCAAACTGGACCAGTTATCGTTCGATTCACGCGCCGAAGCGCAAGTGGAAAGCTTTCGCAAAATGATGCTGGCCATGGTCGAGGATATCCGCGTCATCCTGCTCAAACTGGCCGATCGCCTGCACAACATGCAAACGCTCGGCGTGTTGCCGGCCGGCAAACGGCGCCGCATCGCGCGTGAAACGCTCGACATCTACGAGCCCATCGCAAACCGGCTGGGCGTCTACAACATCAAGACGGAACTTGAAACGCTGGGTTTCCAGTACGCCTATCCGTATCGTTATCGCGTACTCGACAAGGCCGTGAAAAAAGCACGCGGCAACCAGCGCCACCTGGTCCGCAAGATCTCCGACCGGCTCGGCAAGGCGCTCGACGAAGCCGGCATCACGAATCAGGTTCACGGCCGGCAGAAGAACCTGTACAGCATTTATCGCAAGATGCTGGAAAAGCGCCGTTCACTGAACGAAATCACCGACGTCTTCGGTTTTCGCATCATCGTCCAGTCACCGGACGAATGTTACCGGGCGCTGGGCATCTCGCACACGCTGTACAAACAGGTGCCCGGGCGCTTCAAGGATTTCATCGCCATCCCGCGCCTCAACGGATACGAATCGCTGCACACGACACTGCTCGGTCCCAACGGCATCCCGATCGAAGTACAGATTCGCACCGAGGAAATGAACAAGGTCGCCGAGAGCGGGATCGCCGCGCACTGGCAATACAAGGCAACGGACAAACAGATCATCCCGCCGCAGGTACGCGCCCGCGAGTGGCTCAAGAGCGTGAGCGAAATGCAGTCTGCGGTAAATTCCGAAGAATTCATGGAACACATCAAAGTCGATCTGTTTCCGGACAACGTCTATGTCTTCACGCCAAAAGGAAAGATCATGCGGCTTCCGCGCGGCGCAACCTGTGTCGACTTTGCCTATGCCGTACATACCGACGTCGGCAATCGATGCGTGGCGGCCAAGATCGACCGACGGCTCGTGCCGCTGCGAACGCAGATCAAAAACGGCACAACAGTTGAAATTATCACCGCCAGGAGCGCGAGCCCGGATCCGCGCTGGGTGAACTTTGTCGTCACGGCAAAAGCGCGTCACAGCGTTCGCCAGTACCTGAAGAACCTGCAACATGACGAGGCTCGGGATCTCGGTCGACGCCTGCTGAACCAGTCGTTGCGCGATGCCGGGAGCTCGCTGCGCAAAATCGGCCGCAACCGGATGAAGACGGTCCTTGATGAGCTGGGCATGAACGACGCCGGTGAATTGTTCGAAAAAATCGGCCTGGGCGAACGTCTGGCACCCCTGGTGGGCAAAATGCTGCTCGAAGGGCCGTCGGCCGACGGTACCGGTGCATCCGTCAGATCGCCGATCACCATCGCCGGTACCGAAAACCTGATCATCCGTTATGCACGCTGCTGTTACCCGATTCCGGGCGATCCGATCATGGGCTACCTCAGTGCCGGTCACGGCATCGTCGTGCATCGCACCGTGTGCGGCAATCTCAGTGAATTTCGCAAACAGCCGAAAAAATGGATTGCCGTGAACTGGGAGGGAAAAATCGACCGGGAATTTCCAGCCGAGATCATGACCGAAATCCTGAACAAACCCGGCGTACTTGCCGAAATTGCCGCCACCATTGCAGACACCGGATCGAATATCGAACAGGTTTCCATCGATGAGCGCAACGAAGAGGATTATGCGGATCTCACTTTCCAGATCCTGGTGCGCGACCGCACCCACCTCGCCAATGTGATCCGGCGGATCCGGCAGATGCCGGTCGTCAAGAAAATTTCCCGTACTTGTGCATGAAAAGAGGAACCTGAAATTGGACAGAACAGCAATCCAGACCGACGCAGCGCCGGCGGCCATCGGCACCTATTCCCAGGCCATTCGATCCGGTTCGCTCATCTTTATCTCCGGCCAGATTCCACTCGATCCCCGGACCGGCGAACTGGTCGGTGCTGACGACATCGAGCAACAGATCCGCCAGGTGTTCGATAACCTCAAGGCCGTCGCCACCGGTGCCGGCGCCTCGCTGGCCGGCGCCGTCAAAATTACCGTATACCTGACCGACCTCGCGCATTTTGCAAGCGTGAACGAGATCATGACCGAATATTTCACACAGCCGTATCCGGCACGTGCCGCACTCGGCGTCGCATCGTTGCCCCGCGGCGCCGCCATCGAAGCAGATGCCATACTGACCCTGTGAGGGACGGACAAACGGCACCGCATTCAACGTGACCCGATCGGCATCAAGCCCGCATGATAATGCGAACGACCTGACAACCCTGCGCGGCGTCGGACCGGCTTTGGCCGGACGCCTGGCCAGGCTGAACGTCGAGCGGCCGATCGATCTGCTGTTCCTGTTGCCGTTGCGCTACGAAGATCGAACCCGGTTGACGCCGCTCGGCGCGGCGATACCGGGATTGCGCTGCGTCATCGAAGGCGAGATTGCCCTGGCCGAGATTGTCTTTCGACGGCGACGTACGCTGCTCGTCCGGCTCATCGACGGCACGGGACAGCTGACCCTGCGTTTTTTCTATTTTTCGCGCGCGCAACAGGCCGGGCTCAAACCGGGCACACGCGTGCGCTGCTACGGCGAAATTCGCAAAGGTCCGGGCGGGCCGGAAATGATTCACCCGGAATACCGCGTACTCGATCCCGGGAATGAACACCGGCTCGAAGAACGCCTGACGCCGATTTATCCGACGACCGAAGGACTGCAGCAACCGCGTTTGCGCAGCCTCGTCAACCAGGCCATCGACCGGTTTTTACCACGGGTAACGGACTGGATTCCGGCACGCTTCAGGCGCGAATATGAGCTGGCGGATCTCGAATCGTCGATCCTCTCCCTGCATCGACCGCCGCCCGATGCCGATCTCGCCGCACTGGCGGCCGGAACCCATCCGTGTCAGCGGCGCCTCGCGCTGGAAGAAATGCTGGCCCATCACCTGAGCCTGCGCAGAATTCGCGAACGGAATCGAACCCGGCCGGCCATCCCGCTGACGGGTAAACACGCGCTGCGCGACCGGTTTCTGGCCAACCTGCCGTTCGAGCTGACCGCAGACCAGCACAGCGCGCTGGCAGACATCGAAGCCGACCTCGCCGCTGCCCACCCCATGCTGCGGCTGGTACAGGGCGACGTCGGTTGCGGCAAGACGGTCGTCGCAGCGGCCGCTGCGCTCACGGTCGTTGCCGAAGGCCACCAGGTCGCCATCATGACGCCGACCGAACTGCTCGGCGAGCAGCACCGCGACAGTTTTGCTACCTGGCTGACGCCGCTGGGCGTCACGGTTGCCTGGTTGTCGGGCGGACTGAAAAAGTCTGCACGCGAACAGGTGTACGCGGCCATTGGCAGCGGCGAGGCAGCGGTCATCATCGGTACGCATGCGCTGTTTCAGGAAGGTCTCGATTTTCGCAGCCTCGCACTGGTGATCGTCGACGAACAGCATCGCTTCGGCGTTCATCAGCGACTCAACCTGGTGGAAAAGGGCCGCCGGTCGGGTGCCTTGCCGCACCAGCTTGTCATGACTGCAACGCCCATTCCGCGCACGCTGGCCATGACTGCCTATGCCGACCTGGACACCTCGGTCATTCGCCAGTTACCGCCCGGCCGGCAGCCGATCCGGACCGTTGCCCTGCCCGAAGAGCGACGCGCGGAAATCATCACGCGCGTCAGGGAGGCATGCGCAGCGGGTCACCGCGCCTACTGGGTCTGCCCGCTGATCGAGGATTCCGAGGTGCTGGAGTCACAGGCCGCCGAAACGATCCATACCTTGCTGGCCGAAGCCTTGCCGGATTTATCCGTCGGGCTGATACACGGCCGGATGAAACCGGCAAACAAAGAACAGGCCATGCAGGCCTTCGTCTCCGGAAAAACGCGGATCCTGGTGGCAACCACGGTCATCGAAGTCGGCGTCGATGTGCCGGAAGCGACGTTGATGATTATCGAAAATGCCGAACGCCTGGGCTTGTTGCAATTGCACCAGTTGCGCGGTCGCGTCGGGCGCGGCGCCACGTCCAGCCATTGCGTGTTGCTGTACCGTTCGCCGTTATCGCCGATGGCCAGACGGCGCATCGGCGTATTACGCAAAACGAACGACGGCTTCGAAGTCGCGCAACACGACCTGGAGTTGCTCGGTCCCGGGGAAGTGCTCGGAACCCGTCAGACCGGCCTCATGCAATTACGCGTTGCGGACCTGATTCGCGACGCCGATCTCGTTCCGAAGGTACAAACCATCGCCGCACAGCTATTGGCCACCGCCCCGGACGCCGCCGGCGCGCTGATCAGGCGCTGGGTCGGCGCCGGCAGCCGTTTCAGCAGAGTTTGAAAAGGCTGGTATTCTTCGCGCATGGCAACCCGCTCGCAGAATTCGAACCGCTCACTTGGGGGCGAACTGGCCAACCAGGCCCGGCAATACGCACGGCTGATGCGCCTGGATAAACCGATCGGCATCTGGTTACTGTTATGGCCGACGCTCTGGGCGCTGTGGATCGCCGGGGCAGGGCATCCCGATCCGCGTCTTTTTCTCGTTTTCGTCTCGGGCGTGATTGTCACGCGTTCGGCCGGTTGCGTCATTAACGATTTTGCGGACCGGCATTACGACGGCCAGGTAAAGCGAACGAAAAACCGGCCCCTGGCCAGCGGTGCGGTGACGCCCGCAGAGGCGATCGTATTGTTTATCGCGCTCGGGCTCATCGCCATTGCGCTGGTGCTGACACTCGATCCGCTGACCTGGTCGCTTGCCGTCATTGGCGCCCTCCTGACCATTCTGTATCCCTTCATGAAACGCCTGATCGCCGCCCCGCAGTTGTTTCTCGGTGCGGCATTCGGCTGGGGCGTGCCGATGGCATTCGCCGCGCAGACCGGCCGGATTCCGCGGCTGGCCTGGCTGATCTGGCTGGCCGTCATCGTCTGGGCCGTCATCTACGACACGATATACGCGATGGTCGATCGGGAAGACGATCTGAAGCTCGGCATCAAATCCACGGCCATCCTGTTCGGCGGCACCGACGTATTCATGATCACGCTGTTGCAGGTGGTCCTGATGCTCGCCTTCTGGCTGATCGGGGCCGATGCGCACCTTGGCGCCTGGTATTTTGCCGGCACACTGATAGCCGGCCTGTTTTTTTTCTACCAGTACCTGTTGATCCGCCGCCGGCAACCCGACGCATGCTTTCGCGCATTCATGAACAATCACTATGTCGGTGCAGCCGTCTTTTTCGGCATTCTGCTCGACTATACGTTCAGCGCCGCTGCCTGATCCGCTAACCGGAACGGGCCACCGTCCAGACCTGCACCTCTCGGGCGCCGGCCTTTCGCACGGCGCTCGCCACAGCCCGCACCGTCGTGCCGGTCGTCAATACATCGTCGACGATCGCGGCACTGAGCCCCTTCAACTGACGGTGCGCAACGAATGCGCCGTTGAGATTGCGACGTCGATCGCGACCGGTCATTGATGTTTGTTCGATCGTGTGGCGAATCCGGGTACACGCATCGATGCGCAGCGGCAAGTCGAGGCGTTGCGCAACCGGCCCGGCGATTTCGGCGGCCTGGTTGAACCCCCGGGCCGCCAACCGGCGACGATGCAGCGGCACCGGTATGATGACATCCGGCAGATCGGCCGCACCGGGGCCGGCCGGACCACACAGAAAGGCGCCGAGCAAATCGCCCAGCGTGGCGGCAAAATCGAGCCGCTGCCGGAATTTTGCCCCGCCAATGATTCGGTCGACCGGATATGCGTAATCGAGAGCCGACAAGATCCGCCGACAATCGCCCGTTGGCATGCGGCAATTGCCGCAATACGTCCGCGGATGGCCCGGAGGCAGTGGAGCGCCGCAGCGGCGGCACGGCCGCTCTATCCACGGCAGATCGGCAAAACAGCCCTCGCAGCACGCCTGCTGCCCCGCGTCCAGACCGCAAAACAGGCAAGCCCGTGGCCAGACGGTGCCGATCAGTCGGTCAACTTGGCGTAGCATGACAGGTTGACAGGTGTTCCATGATCTCCATACTGTCGCGCTGCAAGCCGTTCATTTAAATCCCGAAAACTGCCGGAAACAGAAACATTCATGTCTTCCCCCGCACCCCTGGACCCCACCGCGGTCCGAACCGACTGGCGGCGTGACGAAGTCGCCGCGCTGTTCGCGCTGCCCTTCCATGATTTGCTGTTTCAGGCACATTCGACACACCGTCGCCATTTCGACCCGAACCGCCTGCAGATCAGTACCCTGCTGAGCATCAAAACCGGGGGCTGCCCGCAAGACTGCGCCTACTGCTCGCAGAGCGTTCGTTTCGATACCGCTGTCAAAGCCGAAAAATTATTGCCCCTCTCCGAGGTGCTGGAGGCGGCCCGGCGCGCGAAAGACAGCGGTGCGACGCGGTTTTGCATGGGAGCGGCGTATCGCAGTCCGAAACCCGGACAACTGGCGGCCATTGTCAAAATGGTTGCGGCCGTCCACGAACTGGGCATGGAAACCTGCGCCACACTCGGCATGCTCAAGCCCGGACAGGCGCAACAACTCAAGGCGGCCGGCCTGGACTACTACAACCATAATCTGGACACCTCCGAGTCCTTTTATCCGCAGGTCGTATCGACGCGGTCTTACCAGGACCGACTCGACACACTCAAGGCCGTGCGCGATGCGGGTCTCAACGTCTGCTGCGGCGGCATCATCGGCATGGGCGAAACCCGCAGTGACTGGATCGACATGCTCCATACACTGGCCACATTGCCCGAACATCCCGGCAGCGTGCCGATCAATCAGCTCGTCCAGGTTGCCGGGACGCCGCTGGACGACGAGCCGCTGGATATTGATCCGCTGGACTTCGTGCGCATCATTGCCGTTGCCCGGATCCTGATGCCAGCCTCACACGTTCGCCTGTCCGCCGGCCGCGGCGGGATGAGCGACGAAATGCAGGCGCTGTGCTATTTCGCCGGCGCCAACTCGATTTTCTACGGGGAAAAACTGCTGACGACGGATAATCCGCAGACCAGCCGGGATATGAGACTGCTCGGTCGGCTCGGCATGCAGCCGGAGCTTTGATCGATCGATCCCGCATTCGCCGCGCGTTCGCACGGGCTGCGCCCCGTTTCGACAGTGGCGATTTTCTGCATCGAGAAATCCGCGAGCGCCTGCTCGAACGCCTGCTGGCCGTCGCCGCCGAACCCGGCCTGATCCTCGATCTGGGCAGCGGAACCGGCGGTGCCACACCGGGATTGAAGAAAAGATTCCCCGCGGCGCAAATACTGTCGCTGGACAGTTCGCCGGCCATGCTGGCGGCTGCGCCACCGGCACAATGGAATGTCTGTGCCGATGCCGGCGCCCTGCCGGTGGCCGGCGGCCGTGTCGACCTGATCGTCTCGAACCTGATGCTGCACCATTGTCCGGACCCGACCGCCGTGCTGACCGAAGCACGTCGCATCTTATCGGACCGGGGCCTGCTGATGCTGACGACTTTCGGCCGCGCAAGCTTCAACGAGCTCGGTCGCGCCTGGGCCACGGCGGATCGATTCACGCACATTTCACCTTTTTTCGACATCCTGGACCTGGGCAACTTGTGCACCGCCAGCGGTTTCATCGAACCGGTGCTCGACAACCAGGAGCTGACCGTCACCTACGACAGCCTGACCCGGATCATGGGTGATTTGCGCCGGGCCGGCTCCACGAATGCGACCGAGGGCAGGAACCGCGGACTGACCGGGCGGGGTACCTGGCAGAGACTGCAGGCCGCATATGACCGGTTACGCGGACCCGACGGCAAATTGCCCGTTACGCTCGAAATCATTTTTTGCATCGCCTGGGCGGGTGACCGAACGACGCCGGGCGATGAAGTCGAAATTCCGGTGGACGATATTCACCGGCTCCGCCGTATTGCCCGAGGCAGCCGGTAAACGCTGCTTAAGCATTTGTTTTTTCGATGCATTCAGGCAACTTCCTGCGGTTAGCCCTGATTGCATGCGCATATCGCTTCAATTAATATGCGCGGGCCCGCTTTTGGCGGTTAGAATAGGGAGGTTCAACAAGGACGGTTTGGACGGGGCCTTTTGATTCATTTTCTGAGTCGATCCCGATCGATCGCTGATATATCGGTCAGCTCATTTTTCGTGCTTGTTGATAAAACCTTTCCGCACAGCGCTAAAACCGCTATTAACAGGGACGGGTTCGGCGTGTTGTCATGCAACGTATGCAGGATGCTGCACGTTGCTGATTTTTGTTTTCGATGCTTGGATTGAGACCGCAGGGTTCGGAGCGACTTGATGAAAAAATTCCTGGTGCCGGTTTCCGGCTCGTTGCTGGCCGCATCGACGGCCCATGCCGCAGCAGATAACAGCTGGACAATGAACCTGACCTCGGGTGTAACGGATATCAGCCACCTCACTTATAACCTGCACATGTTCGTGTTCTGGATTTGCGTTGCCATCGGTGCGGTGGTTTTCAGCGCGATGATTCTGGCAATGATCAGATTCAGAAAATCGCGGGGCGCCGTTGCGGCAACCTGGTCGCACAGCACGACCGCAGAAATTATCTGGACCGTCATCCCGATCCTGATTCTGATCAGTATGGCCGTGCCCGCCGCACGTGCGCTCGTGCAGATCGAGGACACGCGCGATACCGAAATGACGATCAAGATCACCGGTTATCAGTGGAAATGGCACTACGATTACATGGGTGAAGATATCGGTTTCTTCAGTACGCTGGCCCGGACGAGTCAGGAGGCCTCCCAGCTGCATTCGGACATTGACCCGAAATCTGTCGACCACTACCTGCTCGAGGTAGACCATCCGCTCGTCCTCCCGGTCGACACGAAGATCCGCTATCTGGTCACGGCCAACGACGTGCTTCATTCGTGGTGGATGCCGGCATTTGCGGTCAAAGAAGACGCCATCCCGGGCTTTATCAACGAAGGCTGGTTCAAGGTCAATGAAATCGGCACGTACCGCGGCCAGTGTGCCGAGCTTTGCGGCAAGGGCCATGGTTTCATGCCCATCGTCGTTAAAGTTGTGTCGAAAGAAGACTACTCGGCATGGCTGGCCGGGCAAAAAGCAGGCGACGCCGGCTGACCGTTCGGCGCCAGATAAATCACCGGAAATACATCAGACATGGAGCAGCCCGCATGAGCGCTACTGCAGCAGACATTCACGACAGTCACGAACACAGCCCGGCCCACACCGGCATCAAGCGCTGGCTGTTCACGACCAACCACAAAGAAATCGGCACCCTGTATCTCGTTTTCTCGCTGATCATGCTGTTTGTCGGCGGCGCCATGATACTCGTGGTTCGTGCCGAGCTGTTCCAGCCGGGATTGCAATTCGTCAATCCCGAGTTCTTCAATCAAATGACGACGCTGCACGCGCTGATCATGGTGTTCGGCATGATCATGCCGGCCTTTGCCGGATTCGCCAACTGGATGATTCCGTTGATGATTGGCGCGCCGGACATGGCCCTGCCGCGCCTGAACAACTGGTCCTTCTGGCTGCTGCCGGTCGCCGCGCTGTTGCTGGTTTCGACGCTATTCATGCCGGGCGGCGCGCCCGCATCGGGCTGGACGCTGTATCCGCCGCTCGTGTTGCAGACGGGCGACGCATTTCCGTTTGCGATCTTTGCCGTCCACCTGCTCGGCATCTCGTCGATCATGGCCGCCATCAATATCATCGTGACAATCCTGAATCTGCGCACGCCGTCGATGTCGCTGCTGGAGATGCCGCTGTTCGTCTGGAGCTGGCTGATCACGGCCTATCTGCTGCTCGCTGTCATGCCGGTGCTGGCGGGCGGGGTCACGATGTTGCTGATGGACCAGTTCTTCGGCACCAGCTTCTTTGATGCCGCCGGCGGCGGCGACCCGGTATTGTTCCAGCATATTTTCTGGTTCTTCGGCCATCCGGAAGTCTACATTATCATCCTGCCGGCTTTCGGCATTATCTCTCAGGTCATTCCCACCTTTGCGCGCAAACCGCTGTTCGGACATGATGCGATGGTCTATGCAACGGCCAGCATTGCGTTCCTGTCGTTCATCGTCTGGGCCCACCACATGTTTACGGTCGGCATGCCGCTGGCCGGACTGATGTTCTTCATGCTGTCGACGATGCTGATCTCGATTCCGACCGGTGTGAAAATATTCAACTGGACGGCAACGATGTGGCAGGGATCGCTGACTTTCGAAACGCCGATGTTATTCGCGATCGCGTTTCTGTTTCTGTTCACGATCGGCGGTTTCTCGGGCCTGATGATGGCGATGGCGCCACTCGATTTCCAGTACCACGACACTTATTTCATCGTTGCGCACTTCCATTATGTGCTCGTTCCGGGCGGATTGTTCGGCGCCATTGCCGGCTGCTATTACTGGCTGCCGAAGTGGACCGGCCACATGTATGACGAACGGCTGGGCAAAATCCATTTCTGGCTGACTGCGATCTTCGTCAATATCACATTCTTCCCGCAACATTTCCTCGGTCTCGCCGGCATGCCGCGGCGTATTCCGGATTACGCGGTGCAATTCACGAATTTCAATGCCATGTCGTCGATCGGTGCATTCGGCTTCGGCTTCTCGCAATTGCTGTTCGTCTACATTATCTATAAGTGCGTCAAGGGCGGTGAAAAGGCGACGGCAGAAGTCTGGGACAATCCCGAGGGCCTCGAATGGACCGTGCCTTCGCCGGCACCGCTCCATACGTTCGAGGAACCACCGGTCTACGTATCCCGCCACCAGGTCATCGGCCGGCAATGACGCAAGACAAACAGCTCCGGCGCAAGATCAGGATGAATGCGATCCTGCTCGGACTCGTCGCGCTCGGATTTTTCCTTGCGTTTATTATTGTGACGGCACTGAAGAACTGATTCTCGATGAGCCGGAAGCAACCACAGCGCAGCGAACACAAGACACTGACGCTCAAGCTGATCGGCCTGGCGCTCGGCATGTTTGCGTTCGGTTTTCTGCTGGTCCCGCTTTACAACGTCTTCTGCGACATCACCGGCACCGGTGGCAAATTCGACCTGACGCCCGCGGCCATCGACATACAGACCCCGGAGGACAACCGTGTCGTTACCGTCGAATTTATCGCCTCGCTGAACGAATATGCGCCGTGGGAGTTCCATCCCGCGGTTGCAAGTATCAAGGTGCATCCCGGAGAGATGAACGAGACAACGTTCTATGCGCATAACCTGACTCACCGCGAGCTCGTCGGCCAGGCCGTCCCGAGTATCGCACCCGGCCAGGCCGTCAAATATTTTCACAAAACCGAGTGTTTCTGCTTCACGCAGCAGCATTTCGATCCCGAAGAAGCCCGGGACATGCCGCTGAAATTCTATATCGATCCGGACCTGCCCAAACACATCGACAGGGTCACGCTTTCGTATACATTTTTTGTTCTTAACAAACCGGTTGCACAAAACTAGCGCCCGGCCCCGAAAGAGAAAGGAATCGCCGCCATGGCTCAATCATCAAGCAAGTATTACGTCCCGGAATCGACGCGCTGGCCGATCATTACTTCGGTCGGCCTGTTCATACTGTTTGGCGGCTTTGCGACCTTTTTGAACGGCGGTGAAATCGGCCAGTATGCGATGTATGCCGGCCTGGCAATCGTGATCTGGATGATGTTCTCATGGTTCGGCGAAGTTATCGGCGAAAGCGAAGGGGGCATCTTCAACGACCGGGTCGACGGATCGTTCCGGATGGGCATGATCTGGTTTATTTTTTCCGAAGTCATGTTTTTTGCCTGTTTCTTTGCTGCGCTGTGGTATGTGCGGAACCTGTCGGTGCCGTGGCTGGGCGGTGAGGGCAACAACTTTTTCACTCACCAGCTGATCTGGGACAACTTTGAAAAAGTCTGGCCGACAAACGGTCCGGGCAACATGGGCGGCGCATTCGAACCGATGGAAGCCATGGGTATTCCGGCGATTAACACGGCGATCCTGCTGAGCAGCGGCGTCACGCTGACCATTGCGCATCATGCGCTGAAAGCAGGCAAGCGCGGCGTGCTGAATATTTTCCTCGCCCTGACGTTTATTCTCGGCTTTCTCTTCATCGGTCTGCAGGCGTATGAGTACACGGAAGCCTACGAGCACCTGAACCTGACCCTCAGATCCGGTGTCTACGGGTCGACATTTTTCATGTTGACCGGTTTTCACGGCCTGCATGTGACCATCGGCGCCACGATGCTGCTGGTGATCTGGCTGCGCTGCCTGAAAGGGCACTTCACGCCGCAAAAGCATTTCGCCTTCGAAGGCGTTGCCTGGTACTGGCACTTTGTCGACGTTGTCTGGCTCGGCCTGTTTATTTTCGTTTACTGGTTGTAACCCGCCCTGTCGGGCTGAAAAACGCGGCCATCGGGCCGCATTTTTCTCAACCAGCCGGGAAAATCACCCGGGTGCTGCCGGAATCAGGCCGTGCGGATGAATCAGCCCGGTCAAATAAGCGATAATCAATAAGATAAACAGCAGCACCGATAACAGGACCCGGACAGTCAGGGCATTAACGAGCTTCTTTGAATTGCCCTTATCGTTGACCAGCGCAAATGCACCCCTTCCCAGACTGACGAGAATGGCCAGAAAAATTATTGCTATCAGCAATTTGATCATCGCTACAACAGACTAGACGGGCAACGTGCGAAGCGCAACAGCAAAAAAATTCCGGCCGCCTTTGTGGGGTACGCTCGGACTCGTTGTTTTCGTTACTTTATTCTGCTCTGCCGGATTCTGGCAACTCGGCCGGGCCCGGGAAAAACGGGCAATATTCGATGCGTTCGAACAGAACACCGACGGCGAATCAGTGCTCAATCCGGTTGCCGACAACGAAGCGGGACAATATCTATACCGACGATTCACACTGACGGGTCGCTATGTGCCGCAACGCCAGATTCTGCTCGACAACATGGTTCATGACGGCCGGCCCGGTTACCAGGTGCTGACTCCGCTCAGGGTCGACACGACATCGGTATTGGTCAATCGCGGCTGGTTGCCCGCCGATCGTGACCGTAAAGTGCTGCCCGATGTTTCCGTAACGGATAAAATACGCACCGTGACCGGAAGATTGTACCGGCTGCCGCGCGCCGGCTACGAGCTGAAACCGGCAGCGTCGCAGGCTAACGATGCATGGCCCAGGCGCTTGTCATTTCCTTCGGCCGGAGAAATCGGCACCCAAACCGGATTTCCGGTCCATGACTACCAGTTGCTGCTGGACCCGGCTGATACTGATGGTTATGTCCGTGACTGGCACCCGGCCATGATGCGCCCGGAAAAACACCTGGCCTACGCAATCCAGTGGTTCATGATGGCCGCAACCCTGGTGATCATTTATGCCGGGTTAACGATAAGAGCGGTACGCAGGAAAAGATGAATGTCTGAGCAAAACAGGAAAGGACGTCTGCAACTCGTGCTGCTGGTAACTGTTTTTTTCGGCCCCCTGATTCTGGCGTGGCTGGTGTACAGCCTGGATATCGACCTGTCATCGGGCCGTTCGACCGCACACGGCATACTGATTGCTCCGGTGAAGCTCGTGGAGGATTCCAGCCTCAGCGTACCGCGTGAGGAGCAGGATTCACCGTATCCCGGTCGCTGGACGCTGGCCCTGGCACTCGATGGCGCCTGCGATAATTTGTGCGAAAAATTACTGTACGAAACGCGCCAGGTACGCGTGGCCCTGGGCAAGGAAGACAGGCGCGTGCAACGCATAGTATTTTTGACCGGCCATACCCCGCTCGATGCAACGGTTCTGGCCAAACACCCCGGAGTCAGGATATTTTCGCCGGACAGCGCGCTGGCAGGTGAGTTTTTTGCCGCCATCGAGCCATACGGCACCGACAATGTGTTCCTGATCGATCCGCTCGGTAACCTGATCATGCGTTTTACTGCCGATACCAGCATGAAGGACATGCACAAGGATTTACACAAGCTCTTGACGATCTCACAAATTGGCTAACAGCCTTGCAACAACGCCAAAGGAAACAGGGCATGTATAACTGGTATATAAGACTCATCGGTCTGGCCGTCGCCCTCGCGTTCGTCGTCGTCGTTCTCGGCGCGTGGGTTCGCCTGACCGACGCCGGCCTGGGCTGTCCGGACTGGCCGGGCTGCTATGGCTCGCTGATTGTGCCCGGAGACACACACACCATCGCGGCCGCGAACGAGGCATTCCCCGATCGCCCGGTCGTCGCCCACAAAGCCTGGCACGAGATGATCCACCGCTTTGCAGCCACGACGCTCGGGCTGTCGATTTTAATCGCCGCCGCCCTGGCCTGGCGCAACCGGCTCGACCCGAATCAGCCGGTCAAAATCCCGCTCATCCTGCTGGGTGTCGTGATTTTCCAGGGCATGCTCGGCATGTGGACTGTCACGCTGCTGCTCAAGCCGCTGATCGTCATGGGACATCTTCTTGGCGGGCTGACGACGCTGGGCCTGGCCTTCTGGCTGCTGCTCGAGCATCTGCGCCGGGAGGCGGTCGCCAGGGCCCGGCCGCGGCGCCTCGGCGGTCCGGCACTGGCCGGCCTTGTCGTACTCGCCTGCCAGATCGCTCTGGGCGGCTGGACCAGTTCGAACTACGCGGCGCTGGCCTGCCCCGATCTGCCAACCTGCCAGGGCAGCTGGTGGCCGGAAAAGATCGATTTTTCCGAGGCCTTCGTCATGTGGCGGGGACTCGGCGTCAACTATGAATTCGGTGTTCTCGAAGCGCCGGCCCGGGTCGCCATCCATTACACACACCGGCTCGGGGCACTGGTCACTTTTCTGCTGCTCGGCTTTCTCGGCATCCGCGCCATTGGAAACTCACGACAGGCCGCAATCAGCCGATCGGGAAAACTGGTTCTTGTCGCGCTCGTGACCCAGGTGTCACTCGGTATCAGCGTCGTCTGGTTCGGACTGCCGCTGGTACTGGCAACGGCCCATAATGCCGTCGCGGCGCTGCTGCTGCTCGCAACGATCAACCTGAATCATGCCACCGCGACTTTTTCGTCCTCCTGACCCGTACGGTGAATAAAACCAATCGATTCACGCTGATCGCAACCGTTCTGCTCGGCGTATTGCTCTACATGATTCTGCGTTATGCGCGCGATCTGAACATCGCGTGGGACGGCACAGAACCGGCACCACCCACCGCAATCGATAATCCGCAGATCCCGTCACAACCACAGATTGCGACCACGGCCGATCTGCGGGCTTTTCTCGATGCGGACGCCATGGCCTCCGACACGCTGCTCGATCACTATGCCGACTGGAGCGCGGCACACGGGTTTACCGGAAAAAATCGCCTGTTCGGCGCGCCGGACATCGCGGCCGCCAATCGCTTCACAGCTCTCGCCGGGCCCGAGCTCGTTGCCCGAAGCGAGGCAGGCGCCGTACTCGCCTCACAGGTGCTGGCAACACGCCGGCTTTTCACCGATCCTTTCTCCGCCATCGAATATTTCCGTCGAGCTGCCGGACAAGGCTCGACGTTTGCGTTGCTGCGTATCGCCGACCTGCTCGAAGCACTCGATGCGGCCGAAGCCGGCCGGGCAACGGCCCGTTCCGATCAAGCCGATCGGGCCCGGGCACTTGCCGAACGCGGCGTTGACCACAGCCTGAAATTGACCGCCCTGGGCTACCTGGTGACGGCCATGCGTGATGGCGGCCCGCCTGTCATCGACCCCGGCGTGCTCGCGGAACTGGATCGTCTGCGCGAAGGAACCACCGGTGACCAGCGGGTTGCCGTCTGCCAATGGTCCGAACGCATGCTGCTCGAAATTGCCAGGGACCGGGTACGTTGGGGGAGGCCGGCGATAACCACAGCCCCGCCGCCCGTATTCTTTACGCTGCCCGATCTGGCCGGACGGTTACCTTGCCGCCACACCGCCTACCCGATCGACTTCCCGATGGACGTGGCCCGGTGCACCGTCACCGGCGTTCGCAATGCCGAAAACGAAGCCCTGGATCTCTACCTGTGTCCGGAAGATTGAGTGCAAATCGTTCCCGGACCGCTGGTGCGAGCCTCGCGAGTGGCAAAGACCCGAAAACAGCACAAGATACTGCCTAAAATATCCCTCACGTCCTGTACTTGGTGTATATGGAACATAAGCAATGGTCAAAACTTCATTATTACGGGCTAAACTGCACTCTCAAAACCGCTCACCGACCCGGAATATCCCGACATGGATGTAACGCCGATCATCGATCCGCTCAATGACGCCCAGCGCGAGGCCGTCACGGCACCCGACCACCCGATGCTGGTAATCGCCGGCGCCGGCAGCGGCAAAACCCGCGTCCTCGTACACCGCATCGCCTGGCTGGTCGAAGTCGACGGCGTTTCTCCTCACGGCATCCTGGCCGTGACATTCACGAACAAGGCCGCCGCCGAGATGCGCAGCCGCATCGAAAAACTGCTCGGCACGCCGATCAATAACCTGTGGGTCGGCACTTTCCACGGATTGGCGCACCGGCTGTTGCGCCGACACTGGCAGGAGGCCGGTCTGCCGCAGTCTTTCCAGATCCTCGACTCCGAAGACCAGCTCCGCTTGCTCAAGCGCATGTGCAAGAACCTCGAGCTCGACGAATCAACGTGGGTGCCGCGAGAAATCCAGTACTTCATCAACAAGCAGAAAGACGACGGCTTGCGCCCGGAACAAATCGCGGACCATGCCGACCAGAACCGGCGTCAGCTCATTCATTTTTACCGGCTCTATCAGGATATCTGCGAACAATCGGGACTGGTCGATTTTGCCGAACTGCTGCTCAGGGCGCACGAGCTCTGGCTGCACCATCCGGGACTGCTCGATCGCTACCGGCGGCGCTTTCGGCATCTGCTGGTCGACGAGTTTCAGGATACGAACGCCATACAGTATGCGTGGCTCAAGGTGCTGGCCGGGGAGACCGGCACTCCTTTCGTCGTCGGCGACGACGACCAATCCATCTATCGCTGGCGCGGTGCGCGGGTCGAACACATCCACAAGTTTCAAAAAGATTTCCCCGCTGCCCGTATCGTCAAGCTGGAGCAGAATTATCGCTCGACCGGCACGATCCTGAAGGCTGCCAATGCCATCATCAGAAACAACCCGACCCGGATGGCCAAGGAACTGTGGACGAACGATCATGACGGCGAGCCGATCAAACTGTATAACGCCTACAATGAACGCGACGAGGCGGACTTTATCGTGGCGCGAATACAGGACTGGATTCGTGGCGGCAACCGGCGGGATGAAACCGCCGTGCTGTATCGTTCGAATGCCCAGTCCCGCGTCTTCGAAGAAGCGATGCTGCGTGCAAACCTGCCTTATCGCGTCTACGGCGGACAGCGCTTTTTCGAGCGTGCCGAGATCAAGGATGCGCTCGCCTATCTGCGCCTGATCGAAAACCGTTACGATGACCCGTCTTTCGAGCGTGTCGTCAACGTGCCAACCCGCGGCATCGGCGCCACGACGGTCAACACGATTCGCACATATGCGCGCGCGAATGCACTGCCTCTGTGGGAGGCGGCACGATCGCTGGCCGGCGGACAGTTACCGGGCAGGGCTGCAAATGCCATACAGGCCTTCCTGCAGTTGATCGAGATGTTCGCCGGCGACACCGCCGGGCTCGAATTGCATGAACAGGTCGACCATGTCATTCAACACAGCCGGCTCACCGGGCATTACCGCAAGGAGCCGAGGGAAAAGGCCGAGGCCCGCATCGAGAACCTCGAAGAACTTGTCAGTGCGGCGCGTGGTTTCGAAGACGACGAGGCAGAGGAGGGGATGTCTCCCATGGCGGCCTTTCTCGCCCACGCCGTACTGGAATCGGGGGATGCCCAGGGCGATGCATGGGATGACTGCGTACAACTCATGACGCTGCATTCGGTCAAGGGACTGGAATTTCCGCTCGTATTCATGACCGGGATGGAAGACGGGCTGTTTCCGCATCAGCGTTCGCTGAACGATGCGGACGGCCTCGAGGAAGAACGGCGACTGTGCTATGTGGGCACGACCCGGGCCATGAGCGACCTGTACCTGACCTGCGCCGAGCAGCGCCGGCTGTACGGAGTCGACAAATTTGCCCAGCCATCCAGGTTTATCAGTGAAATTCCGCAGGACCTGATTGAGGAAGTACGCCCCCATATCCGGGTTTCGCGGCCCGTCAGCCACGCCGGTCAGCGCCGGCACCGCTCCCCGGCCGGCCGGGTACGCCAGCCGGGCGGACTCGGGGAATCCGCAGACAACGATATCCGGCTCGGTCAACGCGTTCGCCACGGAAAATTCGGCGAGGGCATCGTGCTGAACTATGAGGGAAGCGGCCCCCATGCGCGCGTACAGGTCAATTTTGAGACGGCCGGCACAAAATGGCTGGTCATGTCCTATGCCGGCCTCGAACTGATGTAGACTACGCAGCCTGGACCACGCATATACTTATATAAATGAACATTCTGATCCTCGGTGCCGGACAGGTCGGAACCACGGCTGCTCACCATCTGGCCAAAGAGGAAGCCAACGAAGTCACGATCGTCGACTCGAATGCGGCCGTGCTCAGAGATTTGCAGGACCGGCTCGATGTCCGCACGGTCGTCGGCCATGCTTCATTTCCCACCGTACTCGAACGTGCCGGTGCGCGCGATGCAGACATGATCATCGCGCTGACAAACAGCGATGAAATCAACATGATCGCATGTCAGATCGCCTACACACTTTTCCAGACACCGACAAAAATTGCCCGCATCCGGGCTGCCGAATATATTTCTGCCGAAGATCTGTGGCAACAGGCCGCCATCCCGGTCGATTTTCGCATCAGCCCCGAAGAACTCGTCACACAGCATATCGAACAGCTCATTCATTACCCCGGCGCTTTCGAAGTGCTGGAGTTCGCCGATGGCGCCGTGCGCCTGGTCGGCGCCCGTGCACACCGCGGGGGCCTGCTGGTCGGCCAGCAGATCAAGGCGCTGAAGGATCATATTCCCGGCATCGAGACGCGTATCGCGGCCATCTACCGCAGCGGACAAAATATCGAACCGGACGGCAACACGCTGATTCAGGAAAATGACGAGATATTTTTTATCGCCGGACGCAAGGATATCCGCGTCGTCATGAGCGAAATGCGCAAGCTCGAAGCTCCTGTCCGCCGGATTGTGATTGCCGGTGGCGGTAATATCGGTTTTCGTCTCGCATCGGCACTCGAACAAACGAACCAGGTCAAGATCATCGAGCATAACAAGGAACGCGCGCGATATATTTCCGAACTGCTCAGCAAAACGATTGTTCTGCACGGCGATGCGGCCGACGAGGAATTGCTGCTCGAGGAAAATGTCGATAATACCGATATTTTTGTCGCGCTGACCAATGCAGAGGAGGCCAATATCCTTTCGGCAATGGTCGCCAAACAACTTGGCTGCAAGAAAGTGATGTCACTGATCAACCGGCCGACCTATACGGAGCTCGTGGAGAGCGGAACGGTCGATGTCGCCATTGCGCCCCGCCAGATCACGATCGGTTCGCTGCTGGCCCACGTGCGCAGCGGTGACGTCGTCAAGGTGCATTCATTGCGCCGCGGACGCGCCGAAGCGATGGAGGCCATCGCGCACGGCACGGAAGAGGAATCGAAAGTTGTCGGCCGCGCCATCGAAGATATCAGGCTACCGCCCGGTGCATCCATCAATGCGCTGGTTCGCGACGGGGAAGTCTTGCAGGCGCATCACGATACCGTCGTGCAAACGGATGATCACATTATCATGTTCATCGCCGATCGCCGGCAAACAGATGAAGTAGAGCGCCTGTTCCAGGTCAACGTCAAGTTCTGATGATCCGCCCATGCATCTGGCCGTAGTGCAGCGAATTCTGGGGCTCCTGCTGATGCTTTTCAGCGCCAGCATGCTGCCGCCGATCGCCGTCTCGTGGTTCTACAACGACGGATCCATGCTGGCCTTCATCGAAGGCTTTGCCGTCACCCTGATGGCGGGTACCCTGATCTGGCTACCGGTACGCCATGACAAGCGCGATCTGCGGCCACGTGACGGCTTTATTGTCGTGGCCGCGTTCTGGGTCGTTCTGGGCAGTTTCGGCGCTGCGCCGCTGCTGTTCTCGACCGAGCCGGTGATGACCTTCACCGAAGCGGTATTCGAATCGATCTCGGGCCTGACGACCACCGGCGCGACCGTGCTGTCCGGCCTCGACGGGCTGCCCAAATCGATTCTGTATTACCGCCAGCAATTACAGTGGTTTGGCGGCATGGGCATTATCGTACTGGCCGTTGCCGTGCTGCCGATGCTCGGCGTCGGCGGCATGCAGCTTTATCGCGCCGAAACGCCGGGGCCGGTCAAAGACACAAAATTAACGCCACGCATTACCGAAACCGCGAAAACATTATGGTACATCTACCTGGGCCTGACGCTTGCCTGTGCGATCAGCTACGCGCTGGCCGGCATGGATCCCTTCGATGCGCTGTGCCACTCTTTCAGCACACTGGCAACCGGTGGTTTCTCGACGCACGACGCCAGCCTGGGTTATTTCAACAGTCGGCGGATAGACCTGATCGCCGTGTTCTTCATGTTTCTGGCCGGCGTCAATTTCTCGCTGCATTTCATGGCATGGCGCACTAACTCGCTGCGTCATTACGTAGAAGATCCCGAATTTCGCGCCTATTTTCTGATCATTGCCGCCGCATTGGCCCTGGTTTTGTTCGGACTGTATTTTACCGGCGAATATGCTTCGCTGCCCGCTGCGCTCACGCAGGGTATCTTCCAGATTGTCTCGATCATCACCACAACGGGTTTTCTGACCACGGACTTTTCGGTATGGCCCGGTGCTTTACCGGTCCTGTTACTGTTCACGAGCTTCGTCGGCGGCTGTGCCGGCTCGACCGGCGGCGGCATGAAAGTCATACGCTGCCTGCTGCTGTACAAACAGGGTGTCCGCGAAGTGCACCGTCTCGTGCATCCCAGCGCCGAGGTACCGGTCAAACTCGGTTCGATGCCGGTCCCGCAACGCGTCATCGATGCAGTCTGTGGTTACTTCGCCGTGTATATCGTATTATTCACACTGATGATGCTCGTCGTGCTGGCCACCGGTGTGGACCAGATCACGGCTTTTTCTGCGATTGCCACGAGCCTGAATAACACCGGTCCGGGTCTCGGCGATGTGACCACGAGCTTTAGCAGCCTCAATGATATTTCAAAGTGGGTCTGTATCGGAGCAATGCTGCTCGGACGACTCGAGATTTTCACACTGCTGGTTCTGGTCTCGCCGACGTTCTGGCGTCTTTGAGCGGCTCGTCATGCGTTTCATGGACGTTCTCGAACGCATCAACATTCTTGTCGGCAGGACGGTCGCCTGGCTGACCCTTGTCATGGTGCTGACGACATTTTGTATCGTCGTTCTGCGTTACCTGTTTGACAGTGGCTGGATCTGGCTGCAGGAATCGGTGACCTGGATGCACGCGGCAGTCTTCATGCTCGCTGCGGCTTACACGCTGGCCGGCGAGAAGCATGTGCGTGTCGATATTTTTTATCGCCGGTTCTCGCCGCGAAGCCGGGCACTCGTCGATGCCGGCGGCGCGCTGTTTCTGCTCATTCCGTTTGCCGTGTTCATCGTCATCTCGAGCTGGGACTATGTGGCCGTCTCGTGGCAAATTCATGAAACCTCCGCCGAAGCCGGCGGACTCGTCTATCCGCTCCCGTCGATTCTCAAAAGCCTGATTCCGGTCATGGCCATCATGTTGCTTCTGCAAGGGAGCATTTTGCTGCTGCGGTCCATTGGACAATTGAAGTCCGGCACCTGACATGATTTCACTCGTCATGTTCGCGGTTGTCGTCGCCGTACTGCTGCTCGGTTTCCCGGTAGCCTTCACCCTGGCCGGTACGGCACTGATCTTTGCGCTGACCGGCGTGGCGACCGTTCGTTCGACTCGACTTTTCTTGCAACGATGCCGAGCCGGATTTTCGGCATCATGAACAATGGCACGCTGGTCGCCGTCCCGCTGTTCGTCTTCATGGGTGTCACTCTCGAGCGGGCGCATATCGCCGAAGACCTGCTCGATACGCTGGCGTCATTGTTCGGGCGTCTGCGTGGCGGACTCGGCATTGCCGTGACGCTGGTCGGCATGCTGCTGGCCGCAAGCACCGGCATCGTCGGCGCGACGGTCGTGACCATGGGCCTGCTCTCACTGCCGACAATGCTCAAGCGCGGCTATGATCCGGCCATCGCAACCGGCATCATCAGCGCGTCGGGCACGCTCGGGCAAATCATACCGCCATCGATCATTCTGGTGTTGCTCGGCGATGTGCTGTCGTCGGCCTTCCAGCAGGCGCAACTGAACCAGGGCATTTATTCACCGGAAACCGTCTCGGTCGGAGACCTGTTCATCGGCGCCATTATTCCCGGTCTGCTGCTCGTCGGTTTGTATATCCTCTATCTGATCGTCGTGGGTATCGTGCGGCCGGCAGCCATGCCGGGCAGTCACGAAACAGCTGCCGGGAAACCGGATTCCGGTCCGCTCGCGCTGCGTGTCGTCATCGTGCTCATTCCGCCGATGCTGCTGATTCTGGCCGTGCTCGGCTCGATCATAGCCGGCCTGGCAACACCGACCGAGGCGGCAGCGGTCGGCGGGATCGGTGCGCTGTTTCTCGCCGCAATCCGTGGCGAATTGTCGATCAGCCGGATTACGCACATCGGGCGCACGACTGCGCGCATCAGTAGCATGGTTTTCCTGATTCTGATCGGTGCGTCGGTATTTTCGCTGGTATTCCGGGGATATGGCGGTGACGATGTCGTGCGCAACTTTTTGCTCGGCATGCCCGGCGGCATTGCCGGCGCCGTTATCAGCGTCATGATTGTGATGTTCCTGCTGGGCTTCGTGCTCGATTTCATCGAAATCACGTTTGTCGTTGTACCGATCGTCGGCCCCGTGCTGCTCGGCATGGGTCTGGACCCGGTCTGGCTCGGCATCATGATCGCTATCAACCTGCAGACATCATTCCTGACGCCGCCATTCGGCTTTGCCCTGTTCTATTTGCGTGGTGTCGCACCGGCCGAAGTCGAGACGTCGGCGATGTATCGCGGTGTCATACCTTTCGTCGCATTGCAGATATTCGTTTTGATTCTGCTGGCAATCTGGCCGGATCTCGTCACCTGGCTGCCTGAAAGAATTTATCAATAAGGCATCAATTTTATCGAGTACGCGGTGTCATAGTACACGGCCTTTATAGGCCGCCCGGCCAGAAAGTATTCATGCAAACTTGCTGATGCGGCCCGGCGGGCAGAGAGGCCGGAGTACAGAGCTTGCGCGACGAAGGCCGCAACGATGATCAGGTCAATCATGAACACATCGCCCCCGTTTGGCTCTGGCGATTCAAAATAACAAAAGGCGGTGGACCCGTCTATTCGTTTCCGTCGAGCCTCGACAGGCTGATGCCGATCATGGCCATCACGTTGTTGCTGCAAGGTAATATTTTTCTGCTGCGTACCATTGTGCGATGAAGAACAGGTACCTGACGATCAGTCAGGATTTATCGGAAAAGCGGCAATCGATGAAGAATATGAAGATTGACTCCGGTTATCCCGTCAATCTAAGGCTCCGGAGAAGGTTTGTTCTATTCATTCAGGGCCGCACCCGTCCCAGAATGACTATTAACTTGCAGATGAACATGCCGGCTCTATCAGCTCAACGTATTGTCCAGTGATATGACATACTCGATAGCTGCATCAAAATCGTAATTTTCGATCGCTTTCATCAACTGTTTCATGATCAGAGTATGCGCGGCCAGCGCCTGATACCCTCTCTGCCGGGCTGCTGTCTGTGCAGCCTCGGCATCACCGCTTTGGAACAAGCGTTTCAGTTCGGCAAGAATCGTACGCGGGTCGGCCTGTTCGTCAGCCGGGCTTTTACGGTAGCGTCATCGCGGCGTTCCTTCATCCAGCGACTTAACCGCTCCTGCTTGAGTGCGGCGACCGTTTCCAGGTTGCCGAGAATCTGGGCCTCCTGCTGGTCGATACGCCCTTCGATGCCCAGCGCGGGGATGCCGACTGCATCAATAAACTCACTGCTGATCAGAAACAGCGTGAACAAGAGACCAAAGTACAGCAGAATCCGGCTGCCGATACTCGAAAAGATGCCATGGGTCTCTCTGTTCATGCTAACCCTGAAACAGCCGGAGATACGTAACTGCCGTCACCACGACAACCTCTTGTCGTTAAGAGGAAAGTACCGATCATGGCGTTGAGACGCCGCCAAAAACCAATTCTCCGCTCGAATAGTCCGTGCCAAAGGTATTTCGCGCCCGGGCAACCTGCCGAATAGCCGATATCACTTCTTCCTCGGACAACGGGCCAAGCGGATGAATGAAAACGGCATACATCACTCCGTCACTGATCGCATACCGCGCATCCAGTGCCGTATGAAAATTGGCTGTAAGTGCCAGCAATAACTGCTCGACCCCTATTTCCGACAGGTCGACGATGGGGCTGATGATACGCATCCGGTCGGCGGAGACATCCGATATGCACAGCAGATTTGCACCCTCGTATGTAAACCGCACCAGGTTTCCGGAAATGATGACATCGGAGCCGGCCTGAAGAATCAGGTCCTGGAGTCGATCCTGGGTCATGACGAACGAAGATTCCGCTTCCCGGGCCTGAATCGACAATGCCGTCAAAATGAGTATTGCAGAGAACAGATAACGCAGCATGATTCTGAACCTCTCGGCCGGGCGGTATCGAGTGGTGCTGGCCGGTTTCAAATTCTTACAAAGTAGGGTAGCGCCACTAAAACAGTGCCTGTGATCACGAGCAGATATACATTCGATATAAAATATGGCAAAACGAGCAGGGCGACGCCTGAAACTAACGGCACTACCGACTTCTGTTTTCTTCCATATGACAGGAATCCAAGCCCGACGGCACCGAATATCAATCCCCAGATAATTAACGATGTGCCTTCCATTTGAATTTTTCCGTACCAGCCTGCAACCCGGCAACATGTTTCTATCCGGATTTTTCGATGGCGATCGCTTTTTCCTTTAATATTTCAAGCACCAGATCGATTGTATCCTTATGTGTTCGCAATCCCAAAATGGCCAGGCGAAGCGTAAATTTTCCATCGAGCACGGTAGATGACAGAAAAATACGTCCGTCTTGCTGAATGGAAGTATTGAGTTTTCGATTAAATTCGTTTGCATCGCCATAGTCCGGCACGTACCTGAACGTGACGATGGACAGATCGGGATAAGGCCCCGTGGTAAAACCGGGAATCTGTTTTACCTGCTCGTAAAAGTAGCGGGCCAGCAGCAATTTTTCTTCCAGTGCCGCCCTGAACGGTGCCACGCCCGCAAGCTTCAGCGGCAACCAGAGACGCAATCCCCTGAAAGGGCGACTGAGTTCTGGAGTGAGTTCGGCAGGGTATATTTCATCCGGTGAATCGAATGTGCCGATATCCTGCAGATAACTGGCCCCGTAATCATGAGACTTTTTCATTTGTTGTCCGTTCCGGACAAGAACCGTCCCGCTACCAAAGGGAAGAAACAATGCTTTGTGTCCGTCCAGAATAATCGAATCCGATCGCTCAATTCCCTCTAATATTTTCTTGCCGGGCTCGCAAAGCGCAAAGGGAACGCCGTAAGCCCCATCGACGTGGAGCCAGAGACGATAAACCCGGGCAATATCGGAAATGGCTATCAGCGGATCGACAGCGCCCGTATCCGTTGTTCCGGCCGAGGCAACAATCAGCCACGGGTATAATCCCGACTTCCGGTCGTTTCTGATAGCGTCTTCCAGTGCACCGGCTTGCATGCGACAGTAATCGTCCAGGGGTATGTATCGCCGAATACATTCCTTCAGGCCCGCTATCCGTAATGCCTTTTCTATCGAATGATGGGTTTGACCGGTCATATATACCACTGTGCGCGAGAAATTTGCGGCTCTCAGGTCATGGCAGTCACGGGCCGTGACTACTCCGACCAGATTGGCAATACTGCCGCCCGACGTTAAATCGCCGGCAGCATCGGCAGGATAACCGACAAAATCTGCCATCCATCTTATCAACTTGCGTTCTATGTCTACCCCGCCCGGAGAAGCGAAACGCACACCCACATAACGATTGGTAATCGCGGCAAGATAGTCCGCCAGGGCAGATGCATACAATCCACTACCCGGGATAAAGGCAAGATGTCCACTGGACATCGTGACCCCGGAATAATCCACTTTTTTTCCGAGTACTTCCAGGGCGGACATCAGGTCGACAGGGTCTTCCGAAATAGATAAATCGTCTGAATCGGGGACATTATCGGTCGGCGCTATGTATGCAGGGGCGCCAGGAAGCCACGCAAGAAACTTGTCGGCATAACGGATAACCTGATCCCGCAGAAGTGCTCTTGTCTCGACATCAGGATCCAGTGACCGTGCCTTGTTTTCAAGCTGCTTGATGCGTTCCTGCATATAAACTCCGAAGTCTTTTCCCGATTTATGGTTAACCCCGCACACCGGGCGCCCATGGCGGCAAAAACTGAAGCCGGACCGGGCACCTGTATCTGCAAGGCAGAGGCGCTGTAAATGTGCGGACGACCAAACCGCCCCGGACAGACTGGACCTGCAGGACCGTTATGATCAGATAATGCTGTCTCTTTCGCCCAGCAGATAACGCACAACGTCAACGTAATCAAAGGCCAAAGATACCGCCAGTGTCGCCACGAATATCCAGATGACCAACCGGAAAGGCAATGCGATTTTATCGTCTTTTGCACGGATCCAGAGATAGACAAACAGGGGCGTCCACAAAATTACATGCACGATACCCAGCAGCCGGACGTAGCCAATCTGATCATACAGCCAGCCCATGGAAACGATCACACTGATATTGGTCAGCAGGACAATCAGCGCATCTCGACGAGTTGCCTTTGAAAAAGCCAATATTAACGGTGTGCCGACGATCGCCATACCCAGCCAGTAGAACCAGACGAGGATCCAGCCTGTAGCGGAAAACATCACTTCGTGAAAAGTCATTACCTTGCTTCCTTGTTTACAGTATGCAAACCATATTCATGGAAAGCATCGCGCTCTGTTGCCTGCCGCAGGCCTGCAATCACAAAATAGTCAAATCGCGTCATATGATGTCTTTTCATTTCACGCCATACAACCCGGGTCACTTTAATCCCTGAACGCCGACGACGTCAAAGCCGTTCCGGATGATACCTGCCATTAAGAACTGCCTGTGCATCAGGCATGCAGATGACAGGACACGTAATGCGGATTTTCCGTAGAGCCGATATTGACTCCGAGCGGGGCGGTTCGCCTGCATATTTCCTCGGCTTGCGGGCAACGGGTATGAAACGGACATCCGCCCGGCGGGTTCATTGGCGAGGGTACGTCGCCTTCCAGTACGATCCGGGAACGCTTGCCGGCGGGGTCCGGAACGGGTATCGCCGACATCAATGCCTGTGTGTAGGGATGCTTCGGTTCGGTATACAAATCTTCGACCGAAGCCTGTTCGACGATACGTCCGAGATACATCACGCCGATTTCGTCGCTGACATGCTGTATGACCGCAAGGTCGTGAGAGATAAACAGGAATGCAATACCGCGCTTTTTCTTGAGGCCGGCAATCAGGTTCAGCACCTGTGACTGCACGGATACGTCGAGCGCGGATACCGGCTCATCGGCGACGATAAAATCCGGATCGAGCGCCAGCGCCCTGGCAATGCCGATGCGCTGCCTCTGGCCGCCGGAAAATTCATGTGGATAGCGGTCGCGCACTTCCGCGCCCATGCCGACGTCGGCCAGTAAATCGATAATCCGCCGTTCGCGCTCGTTCGGGGTGCCGATGCGGTGCACATCGAGTGGCTCGCGAACGATCTGGGCGACAGTCCGGCGCGGACTCAGCGAGGCAAAAGGATCCTGGAATATAATCTGCATGCGCCGCCGGTATTCATCGAGCTGATTACGGCGCAGTCCGGTGATGTCCCAGCCGTCAACAAGAATCCGGCCACCGGTTGGTTCATGCAGCCGCAGCACGGCGCGGCCGAGCGTTGATTTTCCGCAGCCGGATTCGCCGACCAGGCCGAGCGTGCGACCCTTTTCGATCGAGAAGCTGACGTCGTCGACGGCACGGACCTGCGCAATCACTCGCTGGAAAATTCCGCCGCGAACCGGGAAATATTTTTCCAGGTTGCGTACGTCGAGCAAGGTCGCGTGGTTTTGAGCGTTCACGAAAGCCGCTCCACCGGCATTTCCGGAACCGGGTGGTGGCAGGCAAAAAGATTGCTTGTTTTTTCCGCCGGGACCAGAGCAGGCGCCTGTTCCGCACACAATGCATCGGCACGCGAACAGCGTTCGGCAAAACGGCAACCGCACGGCAGGTGCAGCAGGTCAGGTACGCGGCCGGGAATAATCGGCAATTCGGCCAGCCGGTGGCGACGTATCCTGGGGATCGAATCGAGAAGCCCCTTGGTATACGGGTGTCGCGGGCTCGTGAACAGGTCATCGATGGCCGCATTCTCGACAATACGCCCGCAATACATGACGATCGCACGGCGGCAGGTCTCGGCCACAACCCCGAGGTCGTGGGTGATCAGTACGACAGACATCCGGAATTCCGCCTGCAACTTGCTGATCTGTTCGAGAACCTGCGCTTGGGTCGTGACATCGAGTGCCGTCGTCGGTTCGTCGGCAACCAGCAGTTTGGGATCGCAGGACAGCGCCATCGCGATCATCACACGCTGGCGCATGCCGCCGGACAATTGGTGCGGATACTCATCGATACGCTTCCCCGGCACAGGGATGCTGACTTTGGCGAGCATTTCAATTGCGGCTGTGCGGGCCTGGCGCTGCGTCAATCCGCGATGTCGCATCAACACGTCAGCCATCTGATTGCCGATCGTAAACACCGGGTTTAACGCCGTCATCGGCTCCTGGAAAATCATTGAAATATCTCGCCCACGGATCTCGCGCATTTCGCGGTCCTTCAGCCCGACCAGTTCGCGGCCCATGAACTTCATGCTGCCGCCGGCGATCCGGCCCGGCGGCGATGGAATCAGGCCGAGTATCGACAGGCCGGTGACGGTTTTTCCGCAACCCGATTCACCGACAAGGCGGATGGTTTCATTTTCGTGTACGTAGAAACTGATTTTATCGGCGGCCCGCACGACCCCGTTCTCGGTGGCGAACTCGATGATGAGATCGCGAACCCGTAATAACGGTGTTTCCGGCATATCGTTCAACTGACTTTCCTCGGATCCAGCGCATCCTGCAGGGCATCGGCAAACATGTTGAATGCCATGACCAGCCCGAACAACAATACCGATGCGGCAAGAAAGTTATTGAAAAACCCGGCCAGGACTTCCTGCGTACTCTCGGCAATCATCAGTCCCCAGCTCATGCCGTCCTTCACGCCGAGGCCGAGGAAACTGAGAATGACTTCGGTTTTGATCGCCGCAACGAAGGCTATCGTTGCCTGCACGAGCAGAATGTGCATCGTATTCGGCAGGATATGGCGAAAGATAATGGTGTACTCGGGCACACCGATCGCATGCGCCGCTTCTACATATTCCAGGCCACGCAGTTTGATGACTTCGCCGCGCACGAGGCGACTGACCGATGTCCAGAAGGTCGAAATCATCGCGACATGCATGGCATACGGGTTGTCCTGCATCGCAAACACAATCGCGCCGACGAACAGATAGAAGGGAATCGAATCGAGCACACCCATGACCCACAGCAGGATCTCGTCAATCCACGTACCGCTGAAAAACCCCGAAATGGCGCCGAGTACGGCGCCGACACCGGTCGCAATAATCGCAACGACGAGTCCGACCTCGAAGGCGGTTTTCGTGCTGTAGATCGCACGGGCAAAAATATCCTGACCGATCAGGTTCGTACCGAACCAATGAACCGCCGATGCCGCTTCCCATTTGCCGCCCGTTACGTCGCTCCAGTTCGATGCCCACCAGCCCAGCGTTACACCCAGGGCGATCAGCATGTAGAGCACCACAAACGCGAGTGAAACCATGCCGGTCCGGTCTCGGCGGAACTTGTAAAATGCCTTGCTCCACAAGGACTCGCGGCGCATGCCCTGAATCGTGACGGCACTCATTTCAGTGTAATCCGCGGATCGACGACCCGGTACAGAATATCGGTCATGACCTGGGCCAGAACGAAAAGAATAGCGGTCAGGCTGACAACGGCCTTGAGCACCGGCTGATCGCCGCCGATGATGGCATCGTAGGTCAGCAGGCCGACGCCGGGAATGCCAAAGTAACTTTCGATCAGCAGACTGCCGCTGATGACGACGAAAGGAATGGAAAACACGATGCGGGTGATGATCGGGATCATGCTATTCTTCAGAATATTCTTGTAAAACAGCCTGGCCGGCGGCATGCCGAAGGCACGCGCCGTACGCACATGGTCACGCGTCATCTCCTCGACGAGAACGGAGCGATAAAAACGCGTGTTGTAACCGAGAGAAACGAATACAGTTGCCAGCGTCGGTACGGCCACGTAGGCCAGATAATCGCTTATCGAGTGAATCTCCCAACCGCGCACCGGAAACCAGTTCAACCCGTAGCTCGAGGAAAACAGGATCTGGAACGCGATGATGACGATCAGAAAGCTGATACTCATGCCGATGACGGCACTGCCCATGATGAATTTGTCGACCCAGGTGCTGCGAAAATAGGCAGCTATGAGCGCGAGCAGAACGCCGAGTAAATTTCCAAGGATGAAACCGGGCGTTACGAGCGCAATCGATATCGGAATCGTTCGCTTCAGCATCGAGTCAACCCGCTCCCCGGTCGAATCCGAATTGCCAAAATCAAATGTTACGATTTCGCGCAGATAATCGGCGTAACGAACCAGAAACGGCTGATCGTAACCGAGCTGCGTGCGAACTTCGGCGATTTCCTCGGCTGTCGGATTTTTGCCGAGCAGCTCGTAGGTTTTATCCGGCCCGAAATAGACCATCAGCAGGAAGCTGAGAAATGTCACGCCGAGCACGAGTGGAATACTCGAAATCAGTTTGCGCAGCATATAGGGCAGCAGTTGCATCGTCGTTCAGCCCCCGTTTGCCATCACCGGCTCGACATCGACATATTTGAGAAAAAAACCGCCGACGATTTCGCGATCCGGCACGGCAATTACGTTCTTGTGCCACAGATATATCCGGGTTCGTGACAGGCCCGTGATGGCGGCACAGTCATCGATAACCATCTGGTTCATGCGGTGATACAGTTCGGTGCGCTCCGGCGACGGCAGCATCGTGCTCGCTTTTTCGAACAGTCGATCATATTCCGGATTGCTATAGTTGCCGTCATTCGAACCGGGCGAACCGTTCGGACCATAGAACAATTGCAGCGTGTTTTCCGCATCCGGATAGTCGAGCCCCCAGCCCTTGGCAATCAGCGGCAACCGGCTTTCCTTCCAGGCCTTGCTGATGTCGCCGAATGTCGCATACTGCTTCAGAATCACTTTTTTCGGCGGGTAACCGATATTCTTGAGCCAGGCGCGAAATTGCTCATAGAACAGCCGGCTGGTCACTGACGATGTTGTGCCGTAGACAAACTCGGGCAGGTTATCGGGCGTCCAGCCGTTCTCGCGCAGCAGCCGGCGTGCCCCTTCGACATCCTGCGTGACGCTGTCGTATGACAGGTTCGGATCGAATTCAGGCACGACCGGCACGATGATACCCGGAAACTTCTTGCCCAGACCCACATAAAAACTCTCGTTTCGCTGGTCCCACGACACGGCCTTGATAATCGCGCAGCGCAGCGCCTTATTACGTTTTTCTCTCTCTGGATCCGGGTTATAACCGAACTGGGGAAAATCCATATTGAATGCGTCGAACACGAAACCGGCTTCCAGCCCGGAAAGGACATGATATTTTTCCGCAAATTCCGGTTTCAGAATAACCGGATCCTTCGACG